>Ga0209515_10000067_pt1 | contig 179945 bp, 172 predicted proteins | sample Subgroupgradi54m_FD_187454 | JGI IMG/M metagenome (GOLD analysis project Ga0209515, IMG submission 187454) | Subsurface groundwater microbial communities from S. Glens Falls, New York, USA - GMW60B uncontaminated upgradient, 5.4 m (SPAdes)... ...
CGAACCGAAGGATTTGCTTCATCTGTATTCCTTAACAAGGAAAAAATCTGGACCGGAGGCGATTTGAACGCCCGACCTCTTCCGTGCGAGGGAAGCGCTCTCCCAGCTGAGCTACCGGCCCGCAAGTCTTTCAAACAACGTGTTTTGCTTTGAAAACAAAAGGGTTAATGAAACTTTCACCTTTGTTTTGTGATTCCCAGAAATTCCCAAAAATAGCTCAAAATGCCACTTCACGCGTTAAAAAGACGTTAAGATTTATACACATCGTTTATGTTACCTCGAATTTTTAGCCGCAACCCTCTCGGCTTCCTGCTTGGGGATAAAATACTGTCGTCCGATCTTTTCGAAATGGATCCGCCCCTCCCGAATCATCTTATGCACAGCTTGACGCGTAATGCCAAGTCGTTCTGCCGTCTCTCTAGGGGTTAGGAATTTTTCAAGCATGCAGGATTATACTACGAAGTTTACACTTGTAAACTTAAATCTTTGTCCGGCTCAGAAGCGTCTATGTAATCCAGTCGGTAGCTGTCATCAGCAACTTTCGCTTTTCTGACTTTGACATGTTTGAATCTTTCGCCCATCAGCAATTCCATAGCTGGACTTAATTCCCTTTCCTCTGCTTTGCAGCCGATTATAACTTCGCGAAGCGCTTCCGGCTTTATATCGACGAAGTACAAGTCGTTGATCTTCTTGCATTTGTCAGCCGCAAAGTACAGCCGATACTCATTCTCGTAGCGCCACGCTATGCTTTTGGTGTACATGCTTCTCTTAGTTTCGTTCTGTACCTTCTCGGGATCAAATTTATAATCACGGATGTGAAACGACGGCCGGTCTTTTGAATAGCAAACCTGCTTCATGTCAAAGAAGGGGGGTCGAAAACATGCCGTCTCGATTGCCAGTCTCGCACCTTTGTGTCCTTCCGTATAATGGGACCACATGAGGACTTCATCGTATGGATCACGTATTTCGGCTGACAAGCATAAAACAAAAAGATAATCTCCCACTGGCACTGATTCAAATTCCGCTTTGACAAAGGCATGCATATCTCCAAGCGTTTTTAATAAGTTATTTTTTCTGTTTTTCCAGAGAGACTTAAAATCCTTCCTGTTCTTTACGACGCCTTTTTCGAGGCCGCGCTTATAGTAAAAGTCCTGAACCGCATCACTGTTGAGGTATTGTTGTTTTTCTCGCTGATTTTTAAAGGGGCTGATGACGGGTTTGAATTCGAAAGGATCGTTGAACTTTTCGGGGTCGTTGACTTTGAGGGTTAAATCGCGCAGCACGTCAACGAAGTGACGGTCGATATATTTGTGTAACAACATTTTTAACTATTCACTCACTTAAATCCTTTTTTCTTCTTCCAGTATTGAAAAAGCATATCGGCCCAAATCTCGTGAACCTCGGCGATGGCCTCGTGCGTCATAACTTCATAGGATTCTATGTCGATGATTACAGGATCACGGAGTCTGCTCTTTTGCTGTTTTGGATTAATCATTTTGTTCACTTATCCGTTAGTGAGCCCTTTATGATTCGTGGACCTCTATTCCTTTAGCCACCGTTCGAAAAGCAAATCGGCGAAAGGCTCCTCAAGGTCGCCTGACTCTCGGGACGTCGATTTCCTCCTCAGTCTCAACGTGGTGAAAGTGATCTTTGCTTTCGACGGCCGCGTCCTCTGGCTGTCAGTTAGCGTTGGTTTGTTTGATGATGGCTATTATCTGCTTGCCAGTTAGCGTCCTATGAATCAAAAGCTCCTTCGCCACAGCCTCGATCAGGGGCAAGATGTACCGTCGCTGGACAAAATTTTTAGCCCGGATTTGTAGCAATTTCAGGTACGTCTTCAGTTCGTTATCGGGCGCAAAACACTCTATTAAACCAATCGCGTTACGAAGGTCCGACTTCCCGTGGTGATGGCGCCAGCCGCGAGGGAAAAACCGCCTTTGTGTAGCAGGGCCAGCCAACAAGGCAATTACATCCTTCTCCATTCGGGTTCGTGCGCGGTCGGAACCATCCATGCTACCAATCGCCCTTTCCGCCGAAAGGTCAATCTCATCTACCGCAAGCTTACCTTTTACGAAGCCCGCATAACCCTCGCCTCCGATAATGGTCGCTTTTTCGATTCTAATCCTATACCACCAGTTAGCCACGGCGTGGCCCGCTTCGTGATACGCAGTTGAGAGTTCGCACATTCTGGGGGTCTCTATACGCGGGTTCCTTACCGCTGGTTTTCTCGCATCTCGTTCCGTGTTTTTCATGATGTGACTTCATTTTCAACAGCAGGACCCTTTGAAGCATCGGCCAAAGGAACGGAAAGGAGCCCTGGGAAAGTCCGGTTGAATTCCTTCTTTAGCACGTCGATACCCAATTTAAGAAGTTCGTCTCGCTTGCCTCGCGCGTCTTTGACGATCTGATCATGCACCTGACCGTGCCGAACCTTCGTAGAAACGTCGGTCAGCGGCTCCAGGTCTTTCTCGCTTGTGCCCAGGTTGTCATGCATTTCTCGCCAATTGTTTTCGGCATCAAATTTATTTGTGGCCGCACGGCGGACATCTTCAAGCATCCGGTACGCGTAAAAAAAAGCATCGTCGCCCGCCGTATCTGCGCATCTTTGATAATCCCTCAAAGCCATTTTGTGATAAAAACTAGCGTTAATTGGAAAAACGAACGGCCCAATGCGGCGCCAAATATCGTTAACCTCGGCCTTGGTATCGAAGGTCCAGCGGGAATCCATGCGCGGCATGAACCAACCGATCACGTTGGTTTTTGAAACCACGCCCCGCGCCTCGAGCCAACTTTGATTTGTGAACTTCAGTTTTAAGTCGGTGATTAAATTGAAACAAACCACCGCCGTTTCCATTGCATCAAGCATCAACTGTTTAACGTCGCCAAAGCTTTGTCTTTCCCCGGCTTTCCAGACCGAGATCCCGGCATGGAAAATATCCAAGATCCATCCGTCGCCAATAGCAATCTCGCCAGGATTAAAGTCCCTACAATCATCTTCTGGTGATAATTTGCCGATTACATAATAAGTTGAAGGTTCGTGGTTGGTCATATTGGATATCCTAGATTGAGTCACTTTTACTCCGGTTACATGCTTCGCACAGGAGCTGGATATTTCTAACCATGTTGCTCCCTCCCCTGCTGAAAGGAATGATGTGATCAAATTCCAAACTTTCATTATTGCCGCATTTAATGCATTTTCCCTGATCTCTACGCCATACTTCCCGTTTAATTTCATCCGGTATCACAGTCCTATTCTGAATAGATCCACCACCGTCTGCGGGCATGTGACCCATTGTCTCCAAGCACTCATTCAAAACACTCCGGTTTAATTGGGCGCTCTCGCTCATTTGACTATACTTGACAGCCTTTTTCAGAAGCATCATACCTTCCGTCAGATTTTTGCCTGACTTTTCGGCGAGAAGATCCAAAACATCTGCATCATAAATTATCCCACTTTTTTTTAATTCTTTTTCGAAAATTGCTTTTAATTCGTCTCTAGAGTGTGACTCAAATCTATAAGTGCATAAGAATGCGCTTTTGAGTTCCTTGCTCAACGAACCTTCATCCGGAATTGAAGCCACCACGATGAATTGAGGCAAGTTGATTCTCACGGAACGAGCACTCGGGCCTCTGTCGATCATGATGTCGATAGTAAATTCTTCCATCGCGGGATACAAATACTCTTCAACAATGCGAGAGATTCGGTGAATCCCGTCAATGAATAAGATTTGCCCATCTTCCATATTTGTCAAAAGACCTCCAATATCTCCTGGACGTTCTATATCAGAACCATTCGCAACCACGAGTTTGGCATTTAATCTTTGCGCAATATGTTCAACCAGGGACTGATTGCTCTTCCGACTTTCACTTATTAATAAAGTGTGAGGAAAGGGCTTCTTAGAGGCCAAGGATTTTTCGATTAGTTTATTAATTTTATTAGTGATTCCAGAACTCGAAAATTCTGTCATTTTTCCTCCGCTACTTCGTGCTTCATTGTTTCACACTGTGTCTCTCTCACTCTTCGAGGATTTTTATTATTTTATGAGTCCCTTCTTCAGAAGAAGTTCAAAACCTGTATTTGTCAATCGCACTGACTCTGTTCCGAACTGATGTGCCTTCTTTTTATGCTCGATTAGAGCTGGTTGCTTTTGCCATTTATGGAGAAAAATATTCCATTCTGTGCCCTGATATTCGAATTTTTGTTGAAGAGCTCCAACGGGCGCTTCGCGATCGGGGGAACCCGCTAAAAAAGTGAGTGCGTCCAGGTCTTTCAAGCCGAAGTTCAGGTTGTCATTTGCGGCCACCGTATTTTTTGCATCCTCAAAACGCGAAATAACGCCCATTTGCTGAAAATCCGAGAGCGTGCGGCAAACCGCCTCAAGAATTGTTTCGCCTTCAAACTCGCAATAAGTGGGGTGCCCAAGCAATTCCGGAAGCTGACAACCTTTTTCTTTCATAATGATCAATCTTTCGCCCTTGTGATGTTTCTGCCAATCTTGAATCTCCAAGACAACATTCGGGCGAGGATGCCAAATGTCTTTGTCATCTTTTGTGTCCTTGGTACAAATCGCTAAAAAACCTTGGCATCCGAGGAGAGTTTGAAACGATTTTTCCGTGGGAGATCCTGCACCGGGGAGCTCTTCAACTAAAACGCCTTCAACGCCTAACATATCGATTATTTTTTTGATTGCCTGAGCCGGCTTAAAATTTTGTTTATGACTGATGAAAATTCTGTTCATCACCTTTTGTCCTGCGATTTTTCATATTCGCCTATCTTTTCCCCGGTTTAAATCTTTCAAACAACCGGGCCAAAAAAAATTTATCGCTTTGTTTCTTTATATCCCCCGATTTCCTCTTTGCTTACGAGATAGAATGCTCCTATTCGTCTTACTTTTTTGATACGGCCGTCTTTGATGGCTTTATGGATGGCTTGAACCGACGCGCCAGCCTCACTCGCGAATTGGCGCACGTTGAGATAATCCTCAAGTTTTTCACCCATGATTGAACCTAAAGGAATGAGCAGAGAAAAATTTCCTCATTACAGACAAACTCAAAAGCCCAAATCCCAAAAGAAAAATCGACGAGGGTTCTGGGACAGCCGTTGTTCGGACTTCCAAATAAGGGTGAGGATTGTCTGTGTTTTCCTTGGAGGCGAAACTCGAGACCAAATACCAAGCGGAAGTTTTATTGAGCTCATTGGGGACCATGGCAAGGGAAAGATAATTGGGGTTGTCGTTAATCCCTCCCGGGGTGAAGGCGTTTGCGAGGAATGGCCAGTCATACCAAATGTTGGCTCCGTCTTGATTCTCCGAGGCGAGGAAATCGGTGAATCCCACCTGATTGTCGAAGGTCATTCCATCTAAAGGATTGGAGGAATTGATCACCGTGTAGTTCAGGTAAGGGCCTTCTGCCCAGTTATCATTGGGCACGTAATGAACATTTGTAATCACATCCCCCACCACGGCATCCCCTTGGGCAAAGTTTCTGACGTTGAAGGCATGAAGAACGTACTGAACAATCGTATCCCCGCCAAGGAGAGCTCCTTGAAGCGCAACGTTACTTAAGAGATTGAAACCGAGATAGACGACGTGCTTGGTATTGAAACCGTCGTTGGCACGGATCGGCTCGATCTCGGGATTGGCTCCCTGATTCGACATATTCTCGCCTGGAAATTGGGTTCCGGAAATCACGTCCGTGTCTTGATTGATGTCCACAAAGAAGACTGCGGCGAAGGAGCTGCCGGGGTGAATCAAGAGCGCGAAAAAGAAGATGGAAAGGAACAAAATCTTGTGCTTTGGTTTCTTAGTTTCAGACATGGTGATACCTCCAATAAGACGGTGAAGTATACACCCCTTGATTACGGGGTGTCAATAGAAATTGTGAATGCCCATAATTCATTTTGCTATGCCCAAAGAGATACGGCACCATATAGGTGCAAGGATAAAAAAATTCCGCCACGCTAGAGGCCTCACCCAGGCTGAACTTTCGGAACGAACTCTGGTAAAGTACAAATATCTCCAGCAAATCGAGGGAAAGAACCCGCCCAATATCCGGGTTGACACCTTGGACCGAATTGCCAAAACATTAAAGATTCCCACCTGGAAGTTGCTACAGCCCAAGAATTGATTTCGTTTTTTTCTGCTAACAAATCGACTCATTCCCTCGATTCCTCTTTGACAGGCGCCGGAACCGGCGCGCTCTGTTTTCTTTCCGGGATCGGAACTACTTCGCCGGGAGCGCTCCAATGAATTTTCACGCCTTCAGGGGCGACTTGCGAAGCGATGGAGGTCAATAGGCTCGCCAAACAAAACCGGCACAAATCGAGGCTCACAGCTTCCACGCCGCGCTTCCTGGACACCGAAAGTTCGAACTGCAGGACTTTCGGATTTCCGAACTTCCTCGGAAGTTGAAAGTCGGCGATCCCCCCGCATTCGTCGCACTTCAGGGCGAGGCTCACGGCAGCTGCGTCAAAATCGCCTCAGTGCCATCAACCGGAGCCTTCAAAAGCGCGACGGTTGTGCCAAGCAAATTCGCGAGCGACTGCGCTTGGGTCTCGGAAAGCACACGCGTGAAAGTTGCGGCTGTCTGGCCGCCATTCCGGCTGCCAAAATGGATCATAGGTACATTGGTCGCAGCCGCAAGTCGCGGCACAAGATTTTCATCGATATTGTTGTTGCGAATGTACCGCCGTAAAAAAAATGTCCCGTTCAGTTGATATTTTTGGTCAGGCATGTTTCCTCCTTAAGCTAACGCAGCCGCGCAGCATTTTTCGAGACTTTGAAAAGCTTTCGACCGGGCATAACGCAGGGCCCGGGAAAATTGCTCGTTCGTCCCGGCCGCCACGCGAACGCAAAACTCAGCTTGCGCATCACTGAGTTTCAGAACATCCTTCAGCCCGTATGCTCGCAAAAGCTGTATCGCTTTCCGGGCGACATCATCGCGGCTTCCGCGCGCAAGACCGAGGGCGCGGGGATACTGCATTTGGAAGCCGATAACGTCAGCCAACTCACGCTCTTCCACCGTACCATTATTCACGCCAAAAGTTTCACCGCGAGCATCGGTATACCTCGTGCCGTCCTCCGAAAACCCGCGCACCTTTGGAACTTCGTTTCCGTAGTTGAAATGTGCAGGCTTTTGGCCAGTTCTCAATGCCTCATCTGAGTCACATCGGCGCATAAACTCCGTCGTCTCGGGGGCGTTGTCGGTCGGAAGGATGCTTCCGTCCGAGAGTCGAGCCCACTCGCCGTCTTTTGAAAGTGAAAGCCCGCCCGCCTTCGGCGGTATCCCGCGGAACTCTTCCACAATTCGCCGAGGGACATTGATTCCTTTGACATCGACCATTTCTTCTTCCTGAGGGGAACGGTCCTGCCGCGTGGAAGGCGATTGTCCCCGTTCAGGAATCTTGACACCGCGCCGGTCCTGATCCAATCCGTTTTTATTTCCCCAATCTCTTGCGGCATCCTGGACAGCGCCGCGTCCTGTTTCACCGTCTCCGATTTCACCCTCGTCATCCGTGCCTGGAATTTTGTTTCCGGCGGAATCCGTCCTTTGTGAAATCTCGGCAAAATGTTTTTCCTCCTGGTGCTCACGCAACTGCTTTTCTACCGTCACGGCCGCCTCCATGTAATTGATGGCGGGATTCCTTTCCATGAAGGCCTTAATCCGCTCGGCCAAGTCGTCGCCTTGGACGGGTAACCGGACCCATTCCCCGCCGGTGAAAACTCGTACAGTTTGATTCATTTGTTTTTGTTCTCCTTTTTGTTCTGAATTTTTCGCCCTCGATTCCTGGAAGGTCTTCAGATTCTCATTCCAAACCACTGTCGGTGGCGAGTACGCTTCGCCGAACGCTAGACGACTTAACTGATCGTTGAGAGTAGAAAGATAACTCTCAGCGGGGATTGTGATGGCTTCGAAGCGTTTTTTAAGATCGGCGCGGGCTTTCCAGTATTCGTCCGAGTCAAACTTTCGGATGCCTCTTTCCGTGTGAAAATGCTTTTCGTGTTTTGGAGCCTCGACCATGAGCTGGCGAAGCTTCGACATGGCAGAGCCGCAATCAAATCGCAGCTGATTGAAATCGACGTTCGTGACGCGCCGTCCGGTCTTTCCGATTTCCTTGGCGAGCGTCTCGGCCAGCTCAAAATGCCGATCAAGGAAATCCCCGAACTCGCGGACCTTTTCGGCCATGATTTTCGGGCGCTCACAGGCCGTGCAGAAAAGCCGCTCCGAATTCTTTGTTGAAATTGTTTTCGTTGTCACTGTTTCACCTCGTTTTTGAATTTTTAAGATCCGTCAAAAACCATCCAACTCGGCCAGGAGCCCAGAGCCTTCATTCTCAGAATCGCCGAACGACTCGATGTCACCGATCCGATGCTCATTCCGACTGGAATTCCTACCAGAGTGAAGTTCAGACTCCAAAAACATTCGGGTTGCCTCATTTACATGATCGGGCCCGAAAGTCGTGTCAGCATCAATGCCGCCGCCCGCGCGCAGGCAGGCCGTAATCGCCAAGCTAAGAGCCGTAGCAATATCTGAATACCCACCCCGCTGATGGTCGAATTTCAGCCCGGCCGGTGTCTCGATCATCATGAGCTGCAAGATTTCGTTGATGATGAGATTGTCGCGGTAGAGTTGTAGCTTCGCGTGGTGAATGTGATGATAAAGAACCTGCGCCAGTTGATTCCAGCTCGCCTGATTGAACACGAATTCGGAGAGGGGCACGCGATCCCTGAGTTTCTCCATTGTGTTTTGCAATTGATACGGATCTGCCAGACCGCCGCCAAGATTAAAGCGGGCCGCAAATCTCAGGAGCTGATTTTCGACAACAGAAAAACTGACCGGATTATCGCGGGTCCCCTTCACGTGCCAAACATCATCCAGCACGATCAAATCATCCTCCATGTGGACACAGGCGATTGCCGTCCTGTCGTTTTTTCTGCCGTAATCGCAACCAAGAAAATAAATTCGGTCGTGCTTTCCGCGATCCGCCGGCCGAAGTTCGTCAACGATGCAAAGCTCCAAATCAGCGAGCGAAATAAAATTGCCGGACGTGGGGCAGTCCAGATTTTCAAACAGCCGCGCGTAAACAAGCGGCGGGAGAAACCTTTTCTGCTCGGCCAGCACGGCGGCGTCCAGCCACGGCGCGGGACGGCTTTCATCTTGAATGAACCATTCGCTTGATCCGTAAATTTTGGGACTGAACTCCAAAAGAATCTTGGAAAAGGCCGCAGCGGCGTTGCTAGCCAGTATCAAGACAGCGTCCTTCTTTTTCGCCGCGGCCGTGTAAGCACTCAGAAATAAATTCCTGTGGTTATCGCTATTCAGGGAAGATAACTCATCGATGATGCAAATGTCCGGCGAAAGGCCAAAACTTGAAACTGAATCGGATGCCATGACCTTGATAACGCTTCCGGCAAACATGATTTCGTTCTTGTTGATCTTGAAACCAGACATAGCCAGGAGTTGATCGGACTCGATGAGCCGCTTGATTTCAGCAATCACAATTCCGGCCTGCTCCAAGTCGCTCGCAAAAATCACGACTGAAATCCTTTTCTTCGCCAAGAAAATCTCCTCGATGCAAAACCATGCCAGCCCGGAACTCTTGTCCCAGCCCCGTCCGAGCCGGAACAGGAAATACTTTTTCACGCGGTTCTGAAGCGGAAGGAACATCTTTTGCTCCTGCGCGTCGTGAATCACGTCCCCGAAATGCCGCCCGTCGGGCATGATTCGATGCGCGCGGCGGAACATGCTTCTGTCGCGCCGGAATTCCTCAAGCTTCGTTTTTTGAATCATGTCCGTTTCCATCCCCGGCAGCTGCGTCCTGCGGCGGCGCGGTTCTAAATCTTTCCTCGGCCGCGGTTAGTTTCACGGCCTCGATTTCATCGATATCGAGGAGTGACAAACCCATTTCCCGGCGGCTGCGAGGACTTAAGCCAAGCTGATCCGCAAGACGGCTCATGCTGTTGGAAACCACCCACCTCATTTTCAAAACGGAACGAATGTCCAGATCACCTTTGTCATCGGTTTTGAAGGGGCTGACACACATGACCCAGCGATCAATCAAAAAGAGGAAAACTCGGTCTCTGCAAAATTCTTCAACCAACGCCGAATGCTCTGGCCGAATCCATTCCAGACGGGTAATTTGCGCCATCATCGAATCCATAGCTTCAAGCCCGACCACGCAGTCGGAACGAGTTTTATCGTACTTTTCGCACAAGCCGCGTGTTCCCAGGAGGCACTTGTCGCAGCCCGGCATCGGGCCGCCGCGGAGGTACGAAAATCCGCCGTGACGCAGGTGTGCGATTCCCAAATTTGCTTTTCCATTTGTTCCTGACCCAAAACCAGCCACTTTTATTTTCCCTTTCTCTTACTATTCTGAGGCCTGAACCGGCTTAGTGCAAAACTCTGCGAGCCGTCGGCTTTCCTGTTGCGTCGGGATTAAACTGCCAAGGAAAGTCGTGCGGTTTTGCCAGCTTCTGCCCAGGTGCCAGTGATTGCCGAACCGGCAACGATAAACGGCTACAAACCGCGCTTCCTGTCCGAAAAATCCGGCCTGCCGGCGCCGGGCAACGTAAGCCGCTGCGACGTCAGGATAGCGAATCTTTCCCAGACACGCCCGGCGGCGGAGCTGCCGTTTGCTGGACATTTATGCTGCCTTCCCGGCTTCCGTGTTCACCGGAAGGCGCAAATGCCAACAATGACACTTCGGGCATATGTACGGCTCAAGCCGTATGCCTTTGCGGTGCCGGTATGCGAGGGCACTGTCGCTTGCCGCCATCGGATCTGAAAATTGCGGCAGACGGCACACCGGGCGACGAGACAAACGACCGCTGTTCACGGTGCCGTGTTCCCAAGCCCGCGACCGGTCACTTGCCCGTACCGAGTCCAGCTCGAAGGGCTGTTTTTCTGGATTACAGTCAAGGCATGGGCAGAGTTCCTCTGGTTCGCCCGTTTTACGCTTCATTCCTGCCTCCCGTCCGACTCTGCGCTGCTTCTGGGGTAAATTCAGGGACGATTCCAGGCAGATTCGCCATGCGTGCGACGAGGCCGACCAAAGGCCGGCTTTGAGGCCGGTGCGTTAAACTTTTGTTAAAGTCATGGTATCGCAACTCCATAACCCTAAATGAATTAAACAGGTTACGTTTATAGGGAACTTCCATGAAAAGGAAGTGCTCTTGCCTTTCGCGCCATTTGGAAGCATTGGTCGCGGTAGTCTGAAAGGGTGTCGTGCTCCCCAAAATCCCACGAGTTCCGTTCCGGTTCCGCCCTCTTATAAGGGCGGGAACTGGGAACCGGTTAACCAAGTTCCAAGGTTCCCAACTAGTTCCGGGAACTGCATTTCTCCTGAAATTGCAATGACTTATTCTTAAGTTCATAGGTCCAGTTCCCGACTAGTTCCCGACCTATTTTCAGTCGAAAAATTCCCAACCGGTTCCGGGAACTGGATCAGGGTCTTTTTCCCTTCTTTCTTCTCGATCAGCTCGTGTCTGAGATCGACCATCTCTTTGACAGCGGCGAGGCAATCTGAACGTCGGATTTCCGTCTCCTTGCGTATTTCGTCACGCGTCAGCGGTCCGCACTTTGCGATGGCAGCGCGAATCTTCTCGAAATGCCCAAGGCGCTCTTCATGTCTTAAGGCTCCTTCGGTCAGATGTTCAAGCCTCACCTCGACGAGTAGACCGCTTTTGTTTTTCGTGACGAGCCGAAAGTGGAAGGGCTCGGGGGCAGGAGCCCCTCGGTGGTAGACGGTGACTTTCCTCCTGTCTTCCCCGTCTCGGTCGAGGTAGATCGCGGTGTCGCGCCACCCTTCGAGGGCATTGGTGCCCCGGGTCATTGAAGGCCGTCTGACCTCGTCTTTCGTCGGCTTCCGGTCGTGGCAGACGAGAAGGATGCTACACGAAAACTCCCTCTGAATCTTTCGCAGGAAATTCAGTAAAGGTGACATCTCCGATGCCTTGTCCTCGTTGAGGGAATGAAGCATTCGAAGCGGATCGAGGATAAGAAGGACGGGCCGGTAAGTGTCTACTGTCTTCGCAAAAAGAGACTGCGTCTTGAGATCATCGATTTGCAGCGAGGGCACGTCGATGAGATGCAGATCCAGATCAGAAAGTTTCAAACCCTTCGCCTTCGCCAGAGCCTCGATCCTGATCTTCGTAATACTCGCGGGGTCGTCTTCGGCGTTGTAGATGACGACGCGCCCTTTTTTCGTTGCAAAAACTCCGAAGGCAAGCGTCCCGGATGAAACCGAGACGCCAAGTTCCTGCGCGAGGAATGTCTTCCACTCACCCGGTTGGCCAGAGATGAAGGCCACAGAATTTTTGACCAAAATCTTTTCGACCTGATATTCCAGGACTACCGTTTCGATTTCTGAAACATGCCGGATTGGCAAAGCCTCTGTGGCTGCAACGGCCGTGGCTTCATAGCGGGAAATACTCACCGCGATTTTTTTGACCTCTGTCTCTGTCAAGGGGGGCTCGCATCGTCTCGCGTTTTCTTCAATGAGCGCGGCCTCGATCGCCCCCTGACTCGCCCCGCGCCTCCTCATGCTCCCCGCGAGACTCGTAAGGCCGTTGCTGCGTCTTCCTTCTTCGAGCTTTTCGGGGAGAGGCGGGGCAAGCTTCCCGTTTCCGGTGCAATGCTTGTTTAAAATTTTCAAAAGCCACTCGGGCGCCTCGGCCAGGGGAACCTCCTCAGGCCGCGCCTCGATGTCCCAAGCGTACTCGCGACCGCTTGCGTGGAGGCTTGGGACTCCAACGACGTAGCCCCCGTCTCCCTTCACGTCGATCCCCTGGAAAACTCCGTTGCGACTCTTGATCTCGAATGACTCTGGGTACGCAAAATAAATATGCCGTCCCCCTCCCCCCGTGATTGCCTCTACCGTACTTGGCAGCTTTCCGTGTTTCTCCTCTAGCTCAAATAGTGTCCGATCGCCCCCGTGCCGGGGGTCGATGTCGAGTATGAAAAAACCCGAATCCTTTCCGGTGCGGATGCCGATGTTTGAGGGCGACCATTTCGTCCACCATTTCTTGATTTGGCTTTCGTCGATTGTCGCGTCCTTAAGGCCATGTTGGGTCCGGGGATGCTTGCCCGGGTCTTCGCAATTCTCTTTCGGGCAAGAACATCGTCCCTCGACGATGCTATGCAGAGGAAAAACACGCCATCGCCGGTGGGTGTATTCGATCGCGATGTCTTGTGAACTTTTCGTTGCGCTCACAAGGTTCTCCGAAGCATCGGCCGCCTTTCAAGTCGAGTGCAACGTTCAACCCATTTGAGGATCGCCGCCCGGTCGTATCTCGCTGTCCGTCCGATTTTCACTACTGGGACGAGTCGTTGCGATGTCAGTCGTCTCACGTGAGAGATGCTCACTCGCAGAAACCGTGCGAGCTCTGGCGCTGTCAAGAATTCACAATTTTCAGGAAGCACGGCCCACCATGATGCGCGCCCTGGGGTCGAGCAACTCGTCGGGGTCTGGGTAGTTGAGAATTTTCGCGAGCCTGTGGATGATTTTTTCCGAAGGGCGGCGCGACCCTCTGAGAATCTGGCACAAAAAGGCCGGCGAAACGCCGAGACGCTTGGCAATGTCCTTTTGAGGTTTTCCAGACAACCTCACCACAACCCGAAGCAGATCTTTATTCACACCTCTATTCTGCTTAATAAATTAACGAATTAAATATAGGGGTGGTGAAAAGCCGTTCTTAACGCTGGGAGGGGAGAACTATGCTGGGGGAGTCTAAGACCTTCTGGCTCTCATGTCTTCTCGGTGATATTCGCGGACGTGTCTTTCATTCTTGGATTTCCAATTATCAATACGGCACTTCTCGGAGCAGAAATCGGCGTCGTTTCTCTTGGCCCAAAAGAAAATCTGGCAACTCTCGTTTAGGCAGTGTCCGATTCTGCGCCTTTTTTTCTTCTTCTCATGGAAAAGAAAATCGTAAAGGTAGCTCAGCTTGTCCTCGGGCCTGCCTTCTTTTTGCTTAAAAAATTTTAGAAGCGGGGGCAGGGACGGCTTCTCCATGAACTCTTTGTCCCATTTCTCCGCATTCTGATACTCTTCTTTGGCGTTTTCGTAACTTGATTTCTGCCGCTGATACTCCATCTCGAGGTCTGCGTCTTTGTATTGTCGGAGGAGCCTCTGTTTTTCCTGGTAGAGTGGGCCTTCAGTCGCCATCGGTTCAGGAAAGTATCTTTTACCGGACAGCTTCAGCTCCGATTCCAGCTCTGGCGTCAGGCGCCGACCTCTGCAAATCAGCCAGTCGGTAAGATCCCGGAACCTCTCCAGTTCCTTACGGAGGATCTCCTGGCCGTTCGGGATTTCGTGCACAAACCGGACCCTGCGTTCATCCCATTCTCTGTTGCCCGTGTTTAGTCTAATGTCTTCTTCTCTGAGCCCGTGCGAATTGACGAGCCTGTCCACCGAAATCGTGAACTCCGAAACGGAGCGCGGCCCCTCCTGCCGGTCTTCTTCCTCCAGCGGATCCAAATTCAAACCCCAGATGACCCATTCGAGGTCTGGAAGAAGCTCTTTTTTTTGATAGCTTTTTTTGCGCCTTTTGCTTAGAAACTTATGCTTGTCCAAGTTTCAGGCCTCAGCAAGCTCAAACTTCTGGGCAGCTTCGAGGAGAGAGTCCTGACTCAAATGAGCGTAGTGTTCGGTCATCCGGGGGCTGAGATGCCCAAGCATCTTTTTAATCGAGATGAGGCTCGTTCCCTTCATCGCGTGGTGGCTTCCGAATGTGTGACGCAGCGTGTGAGGATGGACGTCGTTGAGCCCGGCCCTTTGAACAATCTTCCGAAATGATCGGTCGAAATTGTTGACGAATGGTCGCGAACCTTCGTTCACTCCAAAAACATATTCGCTCTCTCCACTTTCCTGTCTGAGATCCAGCAAGATCCTCATCGCCGTGTCGTTGAGTGGAACATAACGGACTCTTCTATTTTTTGTGATGTGCCCTGAGTGGCTTGTGATTGTAATGAGCCTACGATCGAGGTTCACGTCTTTCCAGCGCAAGAATTGAAGTTCGCCCTTCCGCAAGCCGGTGCAAATCAAAAACATGAGGATCTTTTTCCAACGCGGCGCCGACTCAGCGGCTTCGACAAGCCGGCGAATTTCATCGAGGGTTAAATACCTCGGCTCTTTCTCCTCGACCGGAAGATTTTTGAGCATGTTCTTTCGGCCTTGGATGAAAGGATTTTGCTGAATTTTTCCTTCAGCCTCCGCAAGGCTGATCATTTTCTTTATGACGGTGAGTTCGCGATTGATCGAAGAATGCTCTGCCTCTTTTTTCTTTTGGTGGCATTTCTCCTCTTCCGTGAGCCAGGATTTTTTCTTCAGCCAAGCCTTGTATTTTTCCATGAGCTGAAGATTGATTTCCGATAGAATTGTCACCCCCTCCTGCTTGCAGAAAGGAAGGAAGTGTTTGTTGAAAAATCCCTCTTCAATACCGAGCGTCCTATCCGCGTGATTGTTTGAGCAATACACCTCAAGAAAATATCTAACATAATCTTGGATCAAAACCCGTTTGGATTTGACTGGAAGGTTAAATTTTCCGTGCGCTATATCTCCCACGATCCCATCGAGCATTTCCTGCGCATCTTTCTTGTTCGTCACCCCGAGACATTTTTGTACACGCTTGCCCGACGCACCCTTGAAAGACGCATACCAGGTCTTGCTTTTCCAATCCTTGTTCTTTAGCTGATAGATCTTTGCCATGACTTCACCTCCGTGTTAAGAATCGGTGAAGATTTTTCGCAACTCTTTTGTTTTCAATGCAAAATATTCCGTGCGAGGGAAGCGCTCTCCCAGCTGAGCTACCGGCCCAAGTGACTCAATACAAATAAGTTAAATTCAATTTCTCAAACCTTTCTGAAGGTTAACTGTGCCAGAATTTGTGCCAAACGTTGACTCAATTTACTGCAAAAAATAAGCTGATTTGTGCCTACGAATGGCCGCACATTTCCCTGTGAGGAAGCGCTTGAATTGAAGTAGCTTTTTGTGTCAAATTTACCCTAAATTGCCCTCAGATGAAAGCAGATTTACCTTTTAACCCAAGGACCTGGGGCGTGCCAAAAACTCGATAGTTCTTTCTTCGACGTAATGGCGACGATTGGCTCGCTTAGAAATTCTGCAATGACAGAGACAACGACTCCCAGACTGTCCGGCACAGTCTTGATCTGCTCCTTTTTCAGAAACGCCTTCCACATTGTTGCTTGAATGGACTTCTCGCCATAGATCGAGGCGGGAAGGTGTACCCCTGCAAACGAGGTACAGGAAAATCAAGAAGGGTCGGGTAATCTACTGCTGAAGGCTTGGGAGTGATCACGTCGCCAAAGCTAATGTCGATCTGCATCGGAATCTCTGACTTCTCGAGAAATCCCAAAAACTTCACCCGTACGCCCTTATAATCAGCATCCTCCTTGATTCGCCGTCCCTTAACCGTTTCTGCATCAAAAATCAGGCCGTCAGGCTGAGTTTTCGTATTGCAAACTTCGCATATAACCTGTTCGATTTTCTCGATCTGGTTGTCAAAGCGCGCCAGAAAATCAATATCAACCGTAGTCCTCCGTGCAGGAACGTCCCAGACCGTGAACATGAGTGCGCCTTTTAGGATGAAAGACTTTACATATTCCGACTGCCCGAAGCGGTAAAGAAAACGCTCCATTCCGTAATACTGGAGGACTTCGGCAAAAGGACGATGGGTCTTCCGGGCCTTGTCCTGCAATCGCCCTCTGACCGAAGCTTCTATGTTCTTAACTGGAGGCTTCACAGGAGCGCTTCCAGATAGGGTCTGACGATTTTATCGACACGATGGATAGTCGCAAAATGGAAAATATCTGTAGGTTTTACTTTTTTTTCTGTCACGGCAGTTTTTAGCGCATTGCGGGCGATGTTAAGCCCGATTTTATTTCTGTATTTGAAGCAATCGGCAACCGTTTTTGGCAGGCTGTAAACCTTCACAGGATGGCCGTCAATGGTGTGCGTTTCAATGCCGGCCCTCCAAGCCTTTTTTGAAAATCGATAATACTGAACAGGTGGGTAATCAATCTTATTTGCCCAAAAACCACGAGGAATCGCTACGTCCACCTTACGCGGGATTTCGTCTGTGGCTTTATGGTAGGAAAGGGCCGAGATAAGACAGATAACGCCGTTGGGAGATTTGAGGGCGACGGTGACAAGATCGGGATTAGAAAGACTGGGGGCATTCTTAAGGCGGTATATCCCACGTCCTATTTTTTCAATTCCGCCCGACTCAGCAAGGGATTTTATCTCAAGTCGGTGGAAGCCGGACTTGAGCATGGCCGAAAAACGCAGGATGCCTTTGTGGTGCTTAAATGCCTTTAGCAGTTCTTCTCTTTTGGTTTTCATGATATGTCCAATTCATATACATTTGTTTATAAGTGTACAGGTTTTGGACATACCTGTCAAATGGTCATTTATTGACTAATTTGAACTAAATTGGGGGGCTTTTTCTCTCAGGCTCTTCAACGTCGTGATCGAGGAAAAATACGAGACTCAAAATCAGCGCAAGTTCCATTTTCAACTGGCATTAGGTACAGGAATCCAATCATTCTTCATATATCTTGAAGATTAAATACTGGCGAAGCATTGATTCAACATTAAACATATTCCTAAAATTTTCAATCCAGCCCTTCTTCATCCAGTAATATAAAGTCTCTGGTGATGAACACCAAAAACTTACGCTGTCTGTGTTCAATTGTATTGTGTTTACTTCGTTCGAATGCTTTCCAGATATTGTTTCATCTTCTCCGAAGAGCCCATTTGATCAATCCGTCCGTTTTTCATCAGCACTATTTTTGTGGCCATACTAAAAGCTTCTTCTAGATCATGTGTGACATACAACAAGGTAAAACCAAATTTGTTTTGAAGATCGAGGATCTCCGAGCGAAGCTTGAAGTTCAACTCAAAATCAAGACTTGAAAGGGGCTCGTCCATCAATAAAATCTTGGGAAGCAGCACCAAAGCCCTCGCAAGCGCCACGCGCTGTTTTTGCCCTCCCGATAAAAGAGACGGCCTTGTGTTGATTTTATCCTCGATTTGCAAAAGCCCCAAAATATTTCTTATTCTTTCTTGTCTTTCTTTATCCGGAATCTTCTTCGCTTTTAATCCAAACTCGATATTTTCCCTCACCGTCATGTGCGGCCAAAGCGCCAGATCCTGAAACACCATCCCAAGCCCTCTGTCTTCCGGCTCTTTAAAATTTTGACCGTCTTTTGCGGCAATCTCTCCCGTGATTGAAATAGCGCCGCTCGTGGGAGCGGTAAATCCCGCAAGGAGCCGCAGCACGGTCGTCTTCCCGCAACCGGAAGGACCCAATAGGACAATCCTTTCCCCCTTTTCAACTGCCAGCGAAAAATCGATAAGCACTTCTTTCCCATTGTATAATTTACCAACGGATTTGAACTCTGCAGCATTCATGCGACGCCATTCTTTCTAATCGATAGCATAAAAAGACCGAATGGCAAAAGCGTGCTTAAAATCATAATCAGACACAGGCCAGCGATGAGAGGCCCTGACGCATTTGCCATGAGAGTGAATATGCGAATCGGCAGCGTGTCATGCCCCGGCGGGTAAACCGCCATGGTGACTCCGATATCGCGTAAGCAAAAAATATAGGCAATGAGCCAGGATGCCCATAGGCTGCGTCCCATCAGCGGCGCCAGAATCCCCGAAACTCTCCTCCACCAACTTATTCCCGATATCTCGGCGGCTTCCTCGATGGAAGAAGAAATTTGAGAAAGTCCTGAGATGGTCATGCGGCTTGTAAGAACCGTGTAGCATGCCACATAACCTAAAATAATGATGACAGGAGTCCCATAAATAAAATTTGTGGCTGGCCTGTTCCAAAAACCGATGAGTCCAATCCCTGTCACAGCGCTTGGCAGTGCCAAAAGAAATAGCGTCAACATATCCACACCGCGCCATCCGGCCAGCGCTTTTTTGTAAATAAGATATCCCAAAAAGAAACCAATCACGGTAAGAATTGAAGCCCCAATACCAGCGTAAGAAATACTGCGCCATAAACTATCACCTGCTTTTTCAAAAGCCTCTTTTAATATTTCAAAATTAAATGTCTCACGAACAAGCGCTGCAAATGGCAGCCCGATCAGAATAAAAGAAGCGAGGCCAAGCAAAATAACCATCCATTTCTTCGAAGACTTAAGCTCAATGACCAGAAATCGATCGCTCTCCGGCGTCATTCCATAAGATTCCTGAGTTTTTCTATGCAGGAAAATTGCCTCAAAAAGAAGAATCACAAAAGCAATTAAAAGAAGCGGCAGGGCCGAGACGGTCGCTGCATTAAAATCATAGAACGCCGAAAATTGGGTAAAGCTTTCGTTCGAGAAAACTTTGTATCTCAAAAAATTGGGGACGCTGAACTCGCCCAACGTGAACAAAAAGACCAAGACCGCTGAGAGTAAGATCCCGGGCATGATGGCGGGGATGGTAATATTTTTGAGCACTCCCAGCCACCCTGACGATAATTTCCCTGCTTCTTCTATGCCGGGGTTTATACTTTTTAAATAGGTCATCGTCAGAAACATCACGATGGGAAGAAAAGATACGGATAGAATGAAAACGCATCCCGGTAAACCAAAAAACCAAGTTTCTTTTTTGACCCAATAAGACCAGGCAATCGCCGTAATATAAGGCGGTAAAAGCAGCGGGATTGTAAAAAGAAACGTAAAGATACCTTTATAAGGCAGATCCGTTTTGGAAAGAGCTACACCTAGAGGTATCCCTGCCGAAAGCGCAACCGCTGTCACAAAAAATGCCAACACTACGCTATTCCCCACAAGGCCCCACTCCCAGCCTGAAGCCAATAACGCCTCATACAATTTCAAAGTAAAATGACCGTCTATGTAGACGGTCTTAAAAAACATCGCGGCGATCGGCACTAATCCGATGATCAAAAATAGCGCCACGAAAAAAAGGAGGGTCAATCGCCTCGCCATTTATCCGGCCCATTCCTTGAGAAAGGGCTGAATCTCACGCATTTTCTTAGCGACCTCAGCATAATTGACCTTCATCACTTTAAGTGTGCGAATGGCTTTTATTTCAGGCGGAGTCTCGACACTTGGATTTAAAGGAATCTGAGCGCAGTCGGCAAATGCGAGTTTTCGTTCGGTTTCTCTGGAAAGAAGATAATCGATCAACTTCTTTCCGTTTTCAGAATTCGGTGAGCTTTTGATAAGAAGAGCAGCATTAGGGACGATCAAGCACCCCGGCTCATTTTCTCCCTGATCGGGGTAAATGATTTCAACCTCCTTGCCTTGTTTGACGCGGTTAAAAACGTCATCGCTGTCCACCAGACTAAAATCAAAATTGCCGGAAGCCACAAAATCAGCGCTCTCGCCGTTGCTCGTGGAAAGCTTCACGCCATTTTGTTTCATATTTTCCATGAAGGTTTTCCCTTTTTCATCGCCCCAGAGGGTGAAGAGGGACGCCATTTGAGTTGTCGTTGTCCCAAAAAGAGGATTGGCAATCATGGCCTTGCCCTTAAAGCGAGGGTCCGCATAGTCAGCGACGGAATGCGGTTTCTCGGGAGCTCTTTTATTGACAATAAAAACTCTCGCTCGGGCGGAAAAACCCGTCCAGTAGTGGTCAGGATCCTTGAGGCCGTCAGGAATATCTTTAGCGCTAGCGGAAATATAGGCTTGAGAGATTCCCGCCTGCTTCAGATATTCCGCACGGATCGGTTCGTTCGCCCAGTAAACGTCTCCTTGAGGATTGTTCTTTTCAGCAAGCAAGCGGTTCATGACACCCGTGCTTTTGGCCTCCTCGGTGTCATAAAGCGCTTTTACTTTGATTCCTGTTTCTTTCTCGAAATCCTTCAAGATAGGTTCGGAGAAGACTTGGTCTTCACTCACATAGACCACAACTTCATTCGTTTGAGCCTGGGTTAAGCCTGCTCGGAAAAAAACACCGGCTATGATTAAAAAGACTACTCTCTTCAAATATCTCTTCGGCATCTTTTTGTCCCTATCGCTCGCTTAATTTCCTCCAAAGCTAAAATCATCGAACAAGGTTACGCTGTCAGCCTTGGTCCAAACACCGACGGCGCCGGCCTCTTTGAACGTGTCGTCAGTCGCTTCGATGGCGACCTTACCGTCAAAGGTGACTTTGAACTGGTTGCCTGAATAATCTACCCTTAATGTGTGCCATTGATTGGGAGTAACTTTCATGTCGACGTTTTTAAACGCGCGGCGGCTACCTTTGACTGTGTGATAGATCGTCACGTTGTCCTCCAGCGCATTGGCACGGGTGATGTAGTAGTTGTCACCATCTTGCCAGCGCCAGACGATACCGCCCGCCTGGTCTTCACTACCTGAAATCGGCTTAAACTTGACCTCGACATAACCATCTTTTAACGAAACATCTTTTTTCACGCACCATGGGAATGTGCCGTTGCCCGATTGATTCAGGACGTTTGGCTGGCTCGGAGCCGTCGTGTCGGCTTCCACCGACCACTTGGGCGTTCCCTGCCCAGTCACACCCCCCACCCAGCCATCCGGAAGTTGATCCACGGAAGTTTTGTCAAAATCAATGGTAGTTTTATTGGGAGTATCTGATTCGGCAAATGCCACTCCGAAAAATAAAAGCACTGCAACAACATTGATAAATACTCTCATTGTTTGATCTCCTTTTTTTGTTGTGTGTCCAGCATGACTTTTATATAGAAATTCTTTTCTTAGAAATGACTTGTTTGCAATAGGCATAAAGAGCGTCATAGACGATGAATTCTTTGTCCAAAATTTCATGGTCATCTTTCAAGTCCAAATAACGAAAACCTTCCGCAATGGCCTTGAGGCCGGGAGCTTCCTTTTCTCCATAACGGTCTTCGCTCACATCGGCTCCATGGACAATTCTGGCTAAAAGATGAAGGGCAGAATCTTTGATTTTATATTTTTCAACGATGGCCTCAAAACTGCATTGACCATGATGATGCCCCAGCTCGACATCAGACACGTCAAAGGGAATGGCTTTCTCACGCTCTGCGGTAGGTAAAACTTTATCCGCGGAAACAAATAGAAACTCGGCCTTGGGGTCAATAAATTTCTTAATCAACCACGGACAGGCGACACGATCGACTTTCACGTGTTCTCGGGTAATCCATTTCATGTTATGTTCTCCGCATTTTCTTTAATCAACAAAGATAAAATGCTGGCTGATAATGCAAGAAGCGTCATGAATGTAAACAATGTGTTGTATCCGAAACTCAAGACAAACAATCCTCCTGCGATTGCCCCCAACCCTTCAAAGAATGAGCGATATCCATAGAAATTGGAATAAATATCCCTCTCCTTTCCTTTGGTTAACGATTTTGCAATGACGGCGCTCCACGAGGGATTAATGACAACTTCGGCAAACGCCAAAAGCCCCTGGATAAAGAATACTTGCACAGCTTTCGTGACAAACAAATATCCAATGTAACTGACAAAAAACAGGAAATACCCAAAGGAAATCATAAACTTCTTGCTGAAATGGCGTTCATCAAGCCTTCGCAACAGAAAATAAAAAACCCCTCTCAGGATGGCATAGCATCCAATCGTGGCGCTCGCGTCAAGAAGCGTTCCCCCGATGTTTTTAATAAACAAAGCATAAATGGGTGCGAGAAGATTAATCCCCCCATGAAGGAGAATGGAGCAAGTTAATAGAATTTTAATGTTCTTATGCATGGAAAATATTCTGGTGAAGATTTCTTAATTAAAACTGTGCCAGAATTTGTGCCATCGGGTAGCACAACTCGGCCCAAATGAGCCCGACTCGGATCATCACTGAAAATGGCGCAGGAAAACGTAACTCTTTTACACCATTATGGAACTCAAAAATTTTCAACGGGTTTGAAAAGTCTAGAAAAAATTTGTCTGCACCGTGCGAGGGAAGCGCTCTCCCAGCTGAGCTACCGGCCCGAACTCCAAATTACCTGGGAATCACACCACAGGCGATGCGCCCACCGGCATTCCCGGTCGGCTGGCCGAAATCGTCTTCTTTTTCGTGGAGAATCAAGGAGCGACCCCGAACACTGTACTTGCCCTCGTGAAGCGTGAGGCCGTGGATGATTTTCTCAAGCCGGCCCGTTCCGTTTGAATCGATTACAATATTCCCCAAATCCCCGGCGTGCGCATGAGTCATGCCGTCTTTTTCCAAGTCGCCGTGCGGCCTCTTATCGGGATTAAAATGGCCGCCGGCCGCCTTCCCCTCTTCCGAGCAATCCCCTTTTTCATGAATGTGAAACCCGTGCTTGCCTGGAGGCGCCCCGGAAATCTCAACTTCAATTTTGAGGCCCTGGTCGGTCTCCGTAAAAGTAGCCTGGCCAGAGACCAAAGTTCCGGCCTGCGTGGCTTGGAGGGGGGCGCTCACCGTATCCCCTGCCCAGGAAGAAACCGAAAAACCCATCCCTGCGATGACCATGGCAACTACGTACCCTAAAATCAAATTAGCGTTTTTCATTTTTAACTGCCTCCTTTACACAAATAGTGTCGAAGCCGTTCAAAGACTTTGTCTTGGCCCGCTTCGTTGAAAATCTCGTGGTAATAACCCTCGAACGATTCGAGCTCTTTGGACGGAGCCTGCAGTCGAGAAAAAAAATTCCGGGTCGCATCCGCTCGGACCACCAAATCTTTTCCCGCCATCAAAATATAAACGGGGAAGGGAACCGTCACCTCCCCTCCTCTCAAAAGAGAAAAGTATTTTACCATCTCGTGGACCAACCTCACAGTAATCCTTCGCCGGATCAGGGGATCCTCTTTGTAAAGCCGCACCTCCTCGGGATCGTGTGTCAGAAACGGGGGGCGGACCGCGTTCCGGATCACGAACCTGGGAACGAGACGATTGAGGATTCGAGTGAGAAAGCGAATCCCACTTTCCTGGGGCAATCCCAGCAAAGGAGATGAAAGAATCAATTTTGATACCTGTTCTGGATTCGAACGGGCCCAAGTCAGTGCAATCAGGCCGCCCAATGAATGTCCAAAAAGCTGGACGGGCGTTTTGAGGCTGTATTTTTTGGCGAGAAATTCGAGAAAGCTTGACACATCAGAGAGGTAATCTTCGAAGCGCTTAACGTGGGCCGCATCCCCGCTCGAGCGGCCGCATCCCCGGAGGTCAAAGGTCCCAATGGAAATCTGAAGGTCGCGGAGCCGGTCGAAAAACTTGAGGTAGCGGCCCGAGTGTTCGCCGTGCCCGTGAATCAGGATGAGCGGTTGCTTCGCCGGAGAGCCTGCTTCGAAACGATAGAAAAGCCGCTCCCTATCGTGTGCCCAGAAGAGGCCCTCTTCAACAGCCATGCGTCGAAAGCTTCTGGACCCCGCCCCTCTCGTAGAGGGCCTCGATCTCGCGCGCATAGCGTTCCATCACGACGCGCCGCTTCACCTTCAGAGTTGGTGTAAGCTCACCGGCCTCCTGAGAAAGCTCCTTCGAAAGAAGGTGGACGTACTTGATCTGCTCAAAGGGGGCGAAATCTTTTGTGCGCTCGTCGAGGCGCTGCTTCAACTCTTCTACGATTCTTGGAAGCTTTAAGAGCTCCTCCCAAGAAGAATCACGGATCCCTTCGGACTTGGCCAATCGCTCCAGCTCGGAGCGGTTCGGCGCGACGAGGGCCACGAGATAAGGTTTCCGGTCGCCAATCACGACGACTTGACTGAAAAGCGGGTCCGAGAGGATTTCATTCTCGAGATTTTGAGGGGAGATGTTCTTCCCGCCCGCTGTGACGATGATGTCTTTCTTGCGGCCCGTGATCTTGAGAAATCCCTCCGAATCAATTTCTCCGATGTCCCCGGTCAAGAACCAGCCGTTTTGGATCGCCTCGTGGGTTGCCTCATCATTCTTATAGTAGCCCTTCATCACGTGAGGGCCCCGTGTCAAGATTTCGCCGTCGCCGGCAATTTTGACCTCAACGCCCGGAAGGGCCGGGCCCACCGTTCCAAACTTGAAGCGCTCGGGCCGATTGACCGCGATGACCGGAGAAGTTTCCGTCAAACCGTAGCCTTCTAAGATCAAAACGCCGGCTGAAAAAAAGAACTCTGCCAGTTCTTTTGCAAGCGGCGCTCCGCCCGAGATGAAAAACCGGATTTTTCCTCCAAGCCTGTTCTTAAGCTTTTTAAATACCAGGAACTGAGCAAGGGCAAACCGAAGCCCAAGACCGGGCGGCATCGGCCTTCGGACTTGACGATACTCCCCCGCCGCTCTTCCCGTTCGAAGCGCCCAATGAAAAAGACGTCGCTTCAGACGAGAACCGGACTCGACTGTTTCTAGGATCCGCGCATGCATTTTCTCATAAAGGCGTGGGACGCTCGCCGCAACGGTGGGCTGGACCAACAGAAGGTCCTCGGGTACCGTCTGCATGTTTTCGGCGTAGGCGATCGAGACGCCCTGTTGAATCATGAAATAATAACCCGCCATCCGCTCGAAAACATGGCTTAAGGGAAGAAAGGAAAGTGAGCGATCCCCACGCGTTGTCGGAAGGACTTCGGCGGCCGCCTCGCAATTTGAAAGAAAGTTCGCATGAGTGAGCATCACGCCCTTCGGCGGCCCGGTTGTGCCGGACGTGTAAATGAGCGTGGCCAAATCCTCAGGCGTCACACCTCGAACGAGTTGATCATAGAGATTGGGGTTATTCAGGTGGCATCGTCGCCCCCTCTCCATGAACTCCGAAAAGGAGCAAAGCGTGGGCAAAGCGTTTTCTTCCGCATCAAAAATGACGATGCGCTTTAGCTTGCCTTGAGCGAGAAACGGTTGGACCTTTTCGAGCTGTTCCCGGGAGGAGACGAAAACAACCCTTGTCTCCGCATGCTCCAAAATGTATTGGCTTTCCTTGAGAGAACTCGTGGGATAAACGGGGACCGATGCCGCCCCCAGGCTCAGGATGCCCAGGTCTGCGAAGGCCCATTCCGGCCGATTCTCAGACAGGATCCCTACCCTGTCTCCCCGCTGGACCCCTTCGGCGTAAAGGGCAAGGGTCACGCAGCGGACCGCTTCCGAGAATTCCCGCCACGTGACTGAGTGATACCGACCTGCTTTCTTGAACCAGAGGGCAGGGTCGGCGCCTGATTCTTCCACCCGCCCAAGAAACATTTCAGCCAGATTCGAAAAACGTTTCACTTTTTGGCTGGTGGAGATTTTTTCCTCAGTCTCTCAAGCTCGCTTTTGTTTTTAAGGGCCTGCTCTTCGATGATTTGGATCTTTTGCCGCCGAATGATTTCATCCATTTCGGACTTTGCCTTGCCAGCAGCCTTCTGGTCCTGGCTCAGATCGCTCAAAAGCTGTTGATGCATCCGGGACTGCTCCAAGATCTTTTGAATCTCGGCCAAGTTCTGGTCGCGCTGTTTCTCAAGGTCCTGATGGATTTTGATGATGTCCTGAAGCTGTTTCTGAATCTCAATGATGGAGGGATCCGGATAGCGGGGAACGGGCGCGACCGGGGCGGTGGGTTTCGCCGGAGCCGACTGGGTGGAAGCCGACGGAGGTGTTGATTTCTTTTTGTCGTCCGCGGAAAAGCCTTCCCGTGGAGAAAATGCCGTCCAAAGAATGAAACCGACCACCCACCCTTTACGCTTGTTGCAATGAATCATCGATCCTGAAACTTGGGCTGGCGTTTTTCAAGGAATGCCCGGACCCCCTCTTTCATGTCCTCTGTCTGGGCGACCTTGCCAAAGAGCCGGGCCTCCTCACCCAGAGCCTCATCCAGAGTGTGATCCAGTCCAAATTCGATTGCTTCAAGCGCGAAAGCCAGGGAAGGGCCGCCCTTCGAGGCCATCTTCTTGGCCAGTCCAAGCGCTTGGCGAAGGAGTTCGCCGTCCGGGACGACTCGGTCCACGAGCCCAATCCGAAGCGCCTCCTGCGCGGTGATCATGTCACCGGTGAGAATCAGTTCGCGGGACTTGCTGGCGCCCACAAGCCGAGTGAGACGCTGGGTTCCGCCAAAACCCGGGATGATGCCGAGGTTGATCTCGGGCTGGCCAAAACGCGCCCGGTCGGAAGCGATCCGGACGTGGCAGGCCATCGCCAGTTCGTTGCCGCCTCCGACGCAAACCGAATTGATGGCGCAAATGACGGGTTTTCTCATTCGCTCGATCTGATTGAAAATGGTTTGTCCCTTGCGGGCAAGTTCCACGGCCTGTTCAGAGGACTGAATTCCGGCCATTTCTTTGAGGTCGGCACCTGCGACAAAAGTCATGTTCTTCCCCTCGCCCGTCAGGACGATGACCTTGGCCGCCGAATTTTTAGCCAGCTCGCCGAATGTCTCTGCGAGCTCCTGCATCGTTTTGAAATTCAGTGCGTTTACCGGCGGCCGGTCAATCGTCACAAACGCAACCTGCTCATTGACTTTCAGTTTGATGAATTCCCGGTCAGCCATACGTATGGAACCCCCGTCCGCTCTTTTTCCCTAATTGTTTTGCATTCACAAGTTGTCGGAGACTTCCCGCCGGCCGAAAACGTTCGCCATGCTCCCCGTAGAGCTCCTCAAGCCGGCTCAACACATGGTCCAGTCCCACCTCGTCCGCGTAACGAAGGACTCCGCCTTTCTCCTGCGGAAACCCGATCCCCGCCACCATCGCGAGATCGATGTCATTGGCGCTCGTGATATTTCCTTCCAGACAAAGGGCCGCTTCGTTGATCATGGGAAAGAGAATTCGTTCCAGGTCGAACGCGCTTTTCTTGGCCTTCGGGGATGCGACCTCGTCGATCCATTGCCCCAAGAGGTCCTTCTTGTCAGGATCATAGACATAAAACCCAGCGCCGGTTTTTCGTCCCAAGTACCCGGCCAAATAAAGTTTACTCCAAATTTCGGCCGGCTGCATCCGGTTTCCGTAGGCCTTCAGGAGGACCTGCACCACGTCATAACAAATGTCGAGCCCGAGCTGGTCCACCAGCGTGAAAGGGCCCATCGGAAGGCCGAACCCCGACGCCGCTTGATCGATTTGCTCGCGCGTAGAGGCCCTTTCCTGAAGACAGAACGCCGCTTCATTGAGATAGGGCATCAGCAGCCGGTTCACGAGGAAACCTGCACATTCGTTGACGCGAACCGGGATTTTACGCAGGGACTCGGCAAAGAGAATCACATCATCAACGGTCTCGGAGCTTGTCTGCTTGCTGGGGATGACTTCGACAAGCTTCATCACATGAGCGGGAAAGAAAAAATGCATGCCGATGACTTTTTGGGGACGACGCGTCACGGAACCCATTTCCGTGATCGACAAAGCCGAGGTGTTGCTCGCCAAAATGGCCCCTTCGCTCGCAATCCGGTCCAGGTCCTTGAAGACTTGCTTTTTGAGATCCATTTTTTCGGGGACCGCTTCGATGATGATATCGACATCACGAAAGGCTTCGTAATCGGTCGCCGGGATCACGAGCGCCATCTTCGCCTCCAAATCAGAAGGCGACATCTTTCCCTTGTCAACCCTGCGCTGGTAAATCGATCGGATCCTGGCCAGACCCCTTTGAACCAGTTCTTCATTGACGTCCTTGAGGACAACCGGGAGACCGGAGTAACTGATGACCTGAGCAATTTCCGCACCCATTGCACCCGCACCCACCACACCGGCCTTATAGATATTCACGGTAGGATCCTAACGCTCGACGATGAGGGCGCCGCCCTGTCCCCCGCCCACGCACATCGTCGCGAGACCAAGGTTTAAGTTGCGCCGCTTCATTTCGTAAAGGAGGGTAATGACAATGCGGTTGCCGCTCGTGCCGACGGGATGACCCAATGCAATGGCTCCTCCGTTGACATTGGTGATCTCACGGTTCAGTTTGAGGAGACGCTCGACTGTGATGAATTGGGCGGCGAAGGCTTCATTGAGTTCAACCAACTGAATGTCCTTCATTGCGACGCCGGCCCGCTTGAGGGCAAGGGGAACGGCGCAGGCCGGGCCGACTCCCATTCGCTCGGGCTCCACCCCCGCAAAGGCGTAACCGCGGATCTTGGCCAAAGGCTCAATTCCCAACGCCTTGGCGCGAGAGGCTTTCATTACGAAGACAGCGCTGGCTCCGTCTGAGATGGGGCAAGAGTTTCCAGCGGTCACAGTCCCGTTTTCCTTGAAAAGGGGTGGATACTGCGAAAGCATCTGAACGTTGATGGCGGGATTCGGTCCCTCATCTTGAACGAATGTCTCCGGAGGAAGTGCCTTTCCGTAAAGCGATTTGGGGATCATCACCTTTACAATTTCATCCCGAAATTTTCCCTCGCGGGTGGCCCGAAACGCCCTCTGGTGGGAAAGGACCGCGAACTCGTCTTGTTCCTTTCTCGAAATACTGAACTCCTCAACGAGATTCTCGGCCGTTCGACCCATGATCTGTCCGCAAACCGGGTCCGTCAAACCTTCCCAGATGGTGTCGATGAGCTGGCTGTGCCGGAGTCTTTTTCCGAATCGCATGTCGCGGGAAACGTAAGGAGAAGAAGACATGCATTCGGTCCCGCCCGCCAGGACGATCTCTGCTTCTCCGATCTGGATCATCTGCGCGGCACTTACAATCGACTGAAGACCGGAAGCACAATTACGGGCGACGGTGAAAGCGGGTGTTTCTTTTCGCAATCCGGCCTGGAGTGCAATGACCCGTGAAACGTTGGCCGCGTCGCTTTGCTGACCCACACAACCGAAGATGACCTCCTCAACGGTTTTCGGATCTACACCGGTCCGCTCCAGGAGAGCGCGAGTGACGATCTCCCCGAGTTTTTGGTGTGTGAAGTCCTTCAGCGCGCCGCCTAGGTTTCCTTGCGGCGTTCTCACTCCTCCGACGATGACGACCTCTTGGATGGGCATTGTCTCACTCCGCAATCAAACGTTTGATTTCGTCAAGCTGTTCGAGCGTCTTCTCTTCGCCGGCCCGGATGAATTTCTCCGGCTTGTAGAACTCCGCCCAGTGTCCTTCATGCACCGTGGGACGGATCAGGACGTCCGCCTCATGGCCGGCCACCTCCGCGATCTCGTACTCCATAAATTGTATCGTATTCATGATCACATTGAAAATATTGTCCTCAAAATGCCGGCGGAAGCGGTCCGCGATAGGGGCGACAAAACGCCTCCAAAGGGCGTTCTTGGCTTTCACCGCGAATAATTTCCTTCTTCTTTCGGCTCGAACCTTGCTTTTATGAACCCGGTCCTCGGGGCCGATCAAGACGTTGACGGCGATTATTTTCTTCACGCCCAATCGAGTGAGGACATCGACGGGCAGCGGATTCAGGATCCCGCCATCGATCAGAAGCTCCTCTTTCCATCGGACGGGACGAAAAATTCCCGGGATTGAAATACTGGCCCTCAAGGCATCCACCACGCTTCCGTTTTCAAAAATCACCTGTTGGGACCGCGTCAGGCTTGTGGCCACGATCTTCACCGGGATCTGAAGATCTTGGATGGCCGTGTCACCCAAATAGGATTCCATAAAACGCGTCACCTGCCGCCCGTGGAGAAAGCCGTGGTGCGCGAGTGACAAATCCCCGAATCCAACGAGCTTAAAAAAGGCATTGCTCCGATCAAGGCTCTTCGCCATTTTTTCCAGATCCGCTGAACGAAAACCGGCTCCATAGAAACCTGCCACCAGCGCACCCATGCTCGAGCCCGAAAGAATGTCGATGGGAATGTTTTCCTTTTCCAAGACGCGCAGCACGCCGATGTGTGACAACCCATAGGCGGCTCCGCTCCCCAAGACCAGTCCCACAAGGGTCCCTGCGAGTTCCTTTGTGATAAAACGGGCCACCGAGTGGTAGCGATCCGGATGTTCACTGCGCGAGGGAAGGATTTGGAAGACCTTCGTGAAGGCCGGCGGGCTCCCTCCGAGCACAATGACCTTGATTTCGCTCGCGGTGAATCCAAAATTTTTTTCAAGGCGCTCCGTGATTGAATGTAAGTTCGGGAAGCCCTCGGGCTTGGCACCAATAAGGAGATAGATCAAATCCGATTGCATGAGGGCCTTGAAGGAAACATCTTCCATCTGGCGGCCGAGACGAATCAAGATGAAATCGTAACGGTAACTGAGAAAGGTGAGGAGAGCTGAAATTCTCTTCTCCGCCTCCTCCGATCCATTGACCTCAACCGGAAGGTATTGAAAACCAGAAGCGCAATCGAGGAGGGAAGGCTTCAGATCCGACTCCCGATTGAGATCGGTTTTCCCCAAATGAAGAGACGTGCTGGGCCGGGGCTGAAAATCTTCAGACATCCCGGACTGAGAACGGGGATAAAAATCGATAAAAATCACCCGCGTTTTTGTCTCACGGACCAAGTTCGTTGCCAGATCCAGGAGAAACTGAAAACTTTCGGCAGGCGAAACCAAACCGTAAAGCGCCGCAACCTTGACCTCTTGTTTTTTTCGGCCGGGATCCTCCACTTTGGTGAGCCGGTGTCCGAGCGTCCGGCTCAAGTGAAGGGAAAGAGCCGGTACTTCGGAGAGAGTCTTCAGGAAATCTTCTTTGTCGAGCCGGAGAAGCACGCCGTCCGAACGCGCCTCGACGGAGGCGCTGTGGGCCTGCCCCGTCAAAAGAGAGGATTCTCCAAAATAATCTCCCCGGTAAAGGTAAACCAGGGTCTTCTCTTCCCCCCTCCCGTGCTGAAACACCCGAAACCGCCCGGAAACGATCACGTAGAAGGCGTCTGCCGGCTTTCCCTCCTCGTAAACCAAGTCTCCCCGTTTGTATTCCACAAGACGAAATTTCTTCTCGAGGAGGCGAACTTCAGCCTGAGAGAGATTGGAAAAGAGCGGGATTTCAGCAAAAGAATATCCTTTCCCTGCCTCTCTTTTTTGCCCGAACGGAAATAGACCCATGGCGCTAATTTATCGGCAATTTGGAGCTCTTTCTCAAACCCGGGGGTTCAGAAGTCTCTGAACCGTTTCCCGCCAGCGACCGAGCTTTTCAGCGCGATCCCGGTTGGAAAGACGGGGTAAGAACTTTTCCGTGGAACGGTCTCGGTCTACCCGGTCGAGGTTCTTCCAGAAACCGGATTGAAGTCCGGCGAGCTTTGCGGCCCCCCAAGCTGTGAGTTCCGTCCGATCCGATCGGATGACAGGCACTCCCAACAGATCCGCCTGAAATTGCATCAGGTAATGGTTGGCGGAGGCGCCGCCGTCCACCTTGAGGAAAGGTGCGCGCCTTCCCACTACGCGCGTCATCGCTTCGAACACATCAGCGGTTTGAAACGCGATTGACTCCAACGCGGCCTTAATCAGGTGCTCCCGTCGCGTCCCCCGCGTGAGCCCAAAGATGGCCCCTCGGACGTGTGGATCCCAGTAGGGAGCCCCCAGTCCTACAAAGGCCGGGACCACGATGACGCCCCCTGTGTCAGGAAGGTTGCGGGCAATTTTTTCCGTTTCAGCGGCTTTTTGAATAAGACCCAGTCCGTCGCGGATCCATTGGATGACGGCCCCGGCAATGAAAACTGCTCCCTCAAGGGCATACGAAGGTTGACCCGCCTCGTCACAAGCCAACGTTCCCAGAAGCCCCTGGGAGGGTGCGCGGTAGTGTTTCCCTTCGTTCATCAACAGAAAACATCCCGTCCCGTAAGTATTCTTCATTTCGCCCGGCTTGTAGCACGATTGTCCAAAAAGCGCGGCCTGTTGATCGCCCACCAAGGCATCAATTGGAATGCCGCGCCGCAAGGGACCAAGAGAAATCGTTTCTCCGTAAGAAAAAGAAGAGGGGTGAACTTCGGGTAGGATCGCTAAGGGTATCTTGAGTCGTTTAAGAATTCCGGAGTCCCAGCAGATTTTTTTTATGTTGAGGAGAAGCGTTCGGGACGCGTTGGTTGCATCCGTGGCGTGCACCCGACCACCGGTGAGGTTCCAGAGGAGCCAGGTGTCGATGGTTCCGAAAAGAATTTCTCCGTCGAGGGCCCGGCGCCTCAGGCCAGGCACCGTATCAAGAAGCCACTGGATTTTGGTTCCGGAAAAATAGGGATCGAGGACAAGCCCGGTTCTCTTTCTGAAAAGATCTTCCAGTCCCCGGGATTTTAATTTTTCACAAAGACCGGCCGTGCGTCGGTCCTGCCAGACAATGGCCCGCGAAATGGATTTGCCCGTCCTTTTGTCCCAGAGAACAGTCGTCTCTCTTTGATTTGTGATCCCAATGGTGGCGATGCGAGAAGAATCAATCTGGGCATGCGCCATCGCTTGAGCGGTGACGCGGAGGGTCGAGCGCAAAATTTCCCCGGGGTCGTGTTCAACCCAACCGGGTTTGGGATAGTACTGCGTGAATTCCTGGTAGGCTCGGGCGCGTATCTGCCCGTTTGAATCGTAGAGGAACGCTCGGCTTCCCGTCGTCCCCTGATCGATCGCGAGGAGATAGGAGGAACTCTTCAGAGGATTTTTTCTTATTCGAGTTCGGAGACCTCTTCGGGGTCTGTGAAATCGTTGACCTTGGTCTCCAACCAATGGTTGTAAGCGTAGTCCAAGACGCGGAATTTATCGACCGGGTCCATCATCGTGAAACGGATGCCGATGTCGTACCCCTGGTCTTTCCCGGGTGAAACCTGGCTCCAGACAATCTTTCCGGCCGTTCGAACAGGCTTGGGGTCGTCCGGGATATCGAGCTCAAGATCGAGCGTGGTTCCTTCAGGTAGGCGAATCGGCGAATTGAATTTCAAACCTTCCCGGGAAAGGTCCTTGCTCAGGGCGATTCCCCTGTGCTCCTCTGTGCTGGGAAGCTGATAGCGGACGCTCATGTAGGCGTCAAACCGCTTGAATTTCCGCCGTTCCTTTTCCATTTCCGTGTCTCCTTTGTTCTAAAGATCGACATCCTTCTGTGAAACTGCATCCCCAAGACTTTTTAAAGTCCATTACCTAACTCTTTACACCAAAATCTATTAGGGATATCTCTGGAAGTCGTAGAAGAAATATAACATACGACTCGCACCTTTACAAGGGCACGGACAAATTTTTTTTAGCGGTAATTTGTGAACTGGAGGGGCAGATCCGAAGGGGCGGTGCGCAGGTGCTGGATGATGGACTGGAGTTCGTCTTTGGACCGGGAGGTTACGCGGATTTCCTCGCCTTGGATGGAGGCCTGAACCTTGAATCCGGACTCCTTGATGAGTTTCACGATTTCCTTGGCCTTGTCCCCTGAGATTCCCATCGTGAATTTCACTTCCTGGCGAACCATTCCGTCAAATGCCTTTTCCGGCGTTCCCCATTCGAGAGACTTGAGGGGGACTTTTCGCATGGCAAGTCGGGTCGTCAGCATGTCCTTGAGGTTCTTAAGCTTGAGGTCGTCATCCGCGAGAATGACCAATTTGTTTTCGTTCCGGTTCCAGTCAAAAGCGCTCTTGCTGCCACGGAAATCGAACCGGGTCGCCAACTCTTTTCGGGCTTGATTGACGGCATTGTCGACTTCCTGAAGATCCACGCGGGAGATGATGTCGAAAGAAAACTCGTTCTTGGCGGCCATGACGAGTCAGCGCTCAGGAGACTTCAGCGCGAGATTCGACATAACCTCGGATGAGGTCCTGCTCGGCAGGCTGAAGTCCGATGAACTCGATTCCGATGTCGTAACTCTCTCGCTTGCTCACAGCCTCACGAGAGGGAACCGACCAGACAATCCGACCCAGACAATGGATCCACGGCAGTTCGGAATTGAGTTCTAAACGAATCGAAACGGTTGAAAATCGTTCGAGAGGGCGTTCGAGGATGATGCACAGGCCCCCGGCCCCCAAATTTTCAGTTTGTGTCTTGATGACTTGTCCAGCAGAGGGGTTTCCGATGACCAGCTCGCATCGGAGATTGATTCTGGGAAACTTGCGTTTGTTAAACCCGTCCCACATCATCGCAGGAATGAGAACTAGAGGACCCGGATGAAACTGTCCGGGAAATCCTTGGCGAGCGATTGATTTCGAAATTCTTTGAGCTGGACCTCGGCTTCCTGAGAAGTCCCGTACTGGCCCAAGAAAACCAAGTAAAACGTCCTTCCGCCGCTCCGGGTTGCGGACTGAACAAAGGACTGAAATCCAGCCTGAGTCATCTGATCAGAAAGCCTTTGAGCGTCCCCTGGATTGGCGTAAGTGGCGACTTGGATCACGTAATGTTTCTTGGGCGCGGGTGTATGGGTAATCGATAAGGAAGACTTTTGACTACGGGTACGAATCTTCCGTGAGGCGGGTGAGACAACCGGCGCGGACGGCCCAGCTTCCGTTTCCGGTCGGGTCTCTTTAGGCGCTGCCGGAGCCTCCGAAGCCCTCGGTGGTACAGCCACCAGTTTGGGATTCTTCATTGCGGTAGCCCGATAGATGTTCAACGTATGAATGCCTAAGAAAAGGGCGATCACGATCCCCGCTCCGATGCTCCAATTCGCGGAAAGCTTTGGAAGGAGTCGTTTGATCGTCCCCCCCACGGCCTCGGCGATTTCAACGAGCGCTAACCCCACTTTTTTCCAAGGAAACGAGGAAGGTTTTCTGATGGCGACCCGTTCTTTCGGAGGGGGAGCCTCCCCTGCCCAACGGGGTTCTGCGGCCGGTGTTTCCTCCGCCGTGGTTTTAATGGATCCCGTGAAGGCCCCGTATAATTTTTTCTGAATTTCTTTTTCCGAAAGAGGGTGGAGCCCGGCGTCTTCTTTTCTTCGACCAAAACGAACCTTGATCATATCGATGTGTTTTTCTTTTTTTCGATGGCAAGCGAAAATTTCAATAATTCAACCGGCCCCATTTGCACTTTCGCCCGAGATTGAAACCCGACTTTTTTTACAAGCTCGATCGCTCCGGACATGCCGGAAGTCGTCTTGAAAACCAGTTCACGGTAACCCACTTCCCGGCAAAAATCCAATGCCCGGTTGAGGAGACGAAGACCGATTTGCCTCTTTCGATACTCCGGGTCCACGAAGATTCGACGGAGCAACGCCACACGGTCATCTTCCCGTTTCACCCCCACGGTACCAACCACTTTCTTCCCGTCCTCCGCCACGAAGAAGGCCTCACCCAATTTTCCGTAGGCATCCCCCATGGCGTTCAGATCGTCGGGGGCGAAGGCTGCTTTCGCCTCTTGGAACTCAACATCCATGATCTGATTGATCAGCCGCTTGATCAGCTCGGTGTCACGTACTTCGAAGTGCCGAATCAGAACCATTTGTAAGCGGACAGTTACCGGATCACTTTTTGGGAGCTAGCGCCTGCTTTTTCTTCTCTTGGCCAGCGGGAGCCGCCGGAGGCGCAGACGAAGCGGCAGCCGGAGCAGCGCCGGCCTGGGCCGCCGTGCCCACGGCCTTTTCGGCCTTCACTTTCTTGACCTTGATCTTGAGCGACTTGACCTTGGGAAGTCCGAACGCTGTCGGACGGTCATTCCACTTCTCCGTCTCAATGAGGCGCTGAATCCGCTCATGCCGTTTCAAAACGTTGCGGTGCCGTGTACGCGTGGGATCAATTCGAAGACTCGAATGTTGTGACATAATAGGGCGGGATTATACCTTCCCGCAGGCCTTTTTTCCAGCTTAAAGTAGGCAGGCTTAAAGTTTGACGGGACCCTTCAAGGGACGCACGTACGCATCGTCCGGAGCCAATCCCTCAGACTGTAGCTCAACAAGCTTTTCCCTAGCATCCTTCATCTCTTCAAATGCATCGATGCAAATCAGGAAAAACTTTCCAGAGGGAAGCACAAAGGCCTGTTGACCTTTACTCTTCAATTTTTTTACTTCTTCCTCGGCCCGTGGATGACTGGTAAAGGTAATCAATTGGATGGTGTATTTCCCGGTCAAAACGGACGGTGTTGGTTTCGGCGCTGCGACGGGTGCGGGTGCCGCGGCCGGAAGCGGAGGTTCAACGCCCACCTGCACACTCTGAAGTTCCTCAGCCATTTTAATTTTCTTGGCCTTCTCCGCCTTGATCTCATTGAGGGCCATCTCTTTGCCCTTCTCGACGCCGAATGAGAAAACCAAGACATAAAGGATCAAAGCGGATATGGCCACAACCGACAAGTGGTCGATTCGAAGCGTGATCCGAAAACGATTCAGCCAATTTTCTGCGCGGTTGGCCCGCGACGGATCTACAGCCGACCTTGACGGGTCGTTAAAGAGTTCCCCTTGCATGACTCCTCCCTAAAAAGTTCTTCGCACTCCTTTCTCAAAACTTGGGCGCTGGGTCGTACCTTGCGAGTTTGGCTCGCGTAATCCATTTCTACGATGCCAAATCGGGGTCCAAAGCCGTCCGCCCATTCGAAATTATCGACCAACGACCAATAAAAATAACCGAAAACCGAGATCCCCTCCCTCTTTGCCCGACGGATTTGCTCCAAGTGGCTTCGAATAAATCGTTCCCGCTGGGCATCGTCGTTTGTACAAATCCCATTCTCCGTCACCAAGACCGGAAGGTTGAAACGCTTCAACGAAGAGAGGACCTCATAGATTCCTTCCGGATGAACTTCCCAACCCAGATCATTCAGCTCCCGAACTTCTCCCCGGTGGTGATCTTTCTCACAGATCGTTCCGAATTGCCCTGTTCCCCAAACGCCTCCGAACCGGATGAAGTCACGAGTGTAATAATTCACACCCAAAAAATCCAGCGTGCTTCTTGCGGATAACCTTTCCGAGAAAATGCCCGGGTAAAAAAGCCGGCCGGAGATCAAAGCCTGAAAAGGAAGCAGGTTGAGAAAGCGTCTCCGCAAAAAAACATTAAACCGGTCTAAAAAAGATTGGGGTCGGCAAGGCGAAAAATGGGTCAGGTGGTGGGCGATCGAAACCCGCGCACCTTCAGGGCCTGAATTTTTGTGAAGAATCCGATAGGCCTCCGTGTGGGCACGCAAGAGTGAGCGCGTCACCGCGAAGGCATGATCATAGGCCTCGTGTTCGCCCGGGGGCCATATCCCCCGAATGTAGGCCTGATAGATATAAATCAGCGGTTCGTTGATGGTGATCCAAAATTTTGCCCGCTTCCCATAACGCTCGGCCACCCGTCTCGCGTATTGGCTGAATTTCTCAACCGCATCCCGAGCGAGCCAGCCCCCCTTTTTTGCAAACCAGGACGGGTTTGTGAAGTGATGCAGCGTGACGACCGGTTCCAGATTTTGTTCTGCAAGTGAATCAAAAACGTCATCATAGTGACGAAACGCTGATTCGTCCCATTCCCCCTCACGCGGCTCGAGTCGGCTCCACTCGAGTGAAAACCGGTGGCTGGTATGGCGGAGAGATCGGGCAAGGCGGAAATCGTCGCGGAAAAGCCGGTATTGATCGCAGGCAGGGCCTGAGGGCTCCTTCACTTTTCCCGATTGCTCCCAAGCCCACCAATCGTTCCATCGGTTGTTGCCTTCCACTTGATGAGCCGAGGTGGCGGTGCCCCAAAGGGGTTTCGGCATCATCGGGTGTTCTTGATTAAACGAAAGCGTTTGGGCGGCCACCAGATGAGGACGGCGCGTCCAATCAAGTCCCGGCGTGGAACAAACCCCCAGTTGCGGCTGTCACTGGATTGAGCCGAGTTGTCGCCCAGGACAAACAAGTGGCCACCGGGAACGTCAAAAACTTGGCCTGGCTTTCCATAGGCCCAATCCGGGCGGTTGTAATAAAACCGTTCGAGAAAGGAAGACGGTTTGTCCAGCTTTTCACCGTTGATGAGAATTTGCCCATCCCGAATTTCAACCGACTCTCCTCCGAACGCCACGAGCCGCTTCACGAAATCCTTTTTCTTATCGAGCGGGTAGCGGAAGACAACGATATCACCCCGCTGGGGTTCCCGGAACCGGTACGTGAGCTTGTCGACGAAGATCCGGTCCCCCTCCATCAAAACGGGCCGCATCGAACCGGTGGGGATCTTGTAGGGCCCCAAGAGAAACGTGCGGATGCCGATCGCCAGGATGGCCGCAATGATGAGAGGTTTCACCCAGTTTTCCCATTTGTCGCGAAGCCATTCTTTTCGATCCGTCTGGAAGAGCCGGATGTCCGCCAAAATCCGTTTCCAATAAATCAAAATGGAAATCAAAATGAGGAGAGGTAGGAGAATATTCATCGCGGACTTAGTCCTTGTCCCCGATTTTGAGGATGGAGATGAAGGCCTCCTGTGGAAGGTCCACCTTGCCGATGCGTTTCATGCGTTTCTTTCCCTCCTTCTGCTTTTCCCAGAGTTTTCTCTTCCGGGTGATGTCACCGCCGTAACACTTTCCCGTCACGTTCTTTTTCAAGGCGCTGATGGATTCGCGTGCGATCACCTTCGATCCAATCGCAGCCTGGATGACCACTTCGAAGAGCTGGCGCGGAATCACTTCCTTGAGCTTTTGCGCCAGTTCCTTCCCGCGGGGATGGGCCCAGTCACGGATGACGATCGTACTCAGCGCATCCACGGGCTCTCCATTGATGAGGATGTCCAGCTTCACGAGGTCGGCCGGCCGGTAGCCGCTAAAATCGTAGTTCAGCGAACCGTACCCCGATGTCATCGACTTGATTTTGTCGTAAAAATCAATCAAGACTTCGGCAAAAGGTAGTTCATACCTTAGCATCGCCCGCGCGGGGTCAAGGTATTCGGTCGATTTATAGACCCCGCGTCGGTCCTGACAGAACTGCATCACCGGGCCCAGAGTCTTGGCAGGGATAATGAGTTGGGCATCGATGTAAGGCTCTTCGAATTCCTCGATCTCTTGTGGAGAGGGCATCTTGGTGGGATTGTCGAGCTCGAGGATGTCGCCATTGGTTTTCATCAAACGATAGACCACGTTGGGGGCCGTGACCAGGAGCTCCAGCTTGAATTCGCGCTCCAGTCTTTCACGGATAATGTCCATGTGAAGGAGCCCCAAAAAACCGCAGCGGTAGCCGAAACCAAGCGAAGCGGAAGTCTCAGGTTCAAATTGAAAGGAGGAATCGTTCAAGCGGAGTTTTTCGATCGCCTCGCGCATCCCTGGAAAATCTTTCTGATTAATTGGATAAAACCCCGCAAAAACCATCGGCTTCATCTCCTGGTAGCCCGGCAGTGCTTCCTCGGTGGGCCGCGAAGCCAGGGTGATGGTATCTCCGATCTTCACATTTCGGACTTCCCGGATCGTCGCCGTAACATAACCGACCTCCCCCACGCCCAGCGAGGCGACGGGTTCGGGATGCGGGTTGAAAATCCCGATCTCTTCGGCTTCGTACTGCGCCCCGGCCTTCATCATCCGGATGGCATCTCCTTTCTCAAGTTTTCCGTCAAAGACCCGGATGTAGGCAATCACTCCTTTATAGGTGTCATATTTCGAATCAAAAATGAGGGCCTTGAGAGGCGCTTCGGATTTTCCGATGGGTGGCGGAATCCTCTCGATGACAGCGTCCAGAACCTGGTCGATTCCCTCCCCCGATTTGGCACTGGTGAAGATCGCTTCTTCCGGCTGGCAACCGGTGAGTTCGCAAATTGCTTGACGGGCTTTCTCCGGCTCGGCGTTGGAAAGATCGATCTTCGAAATGACGGGGATGACGACGAGGCCCCGTTCCCGGGACAAGAAATAATTGGTCATGGTTTGGGCCTGGACACCCTGGCTTGCATCCACGAGGAGGATCACGCCCTCGCAGGCCGACAGGCTCTTCCTGACTTCGTAGGTGAAATCGATATGGCCGGGGGTGTCGATCAAATTCAGGTCGTGCCCCTTGTAATGGATCCGGACGGCCCGCGCCTTGATCGTGATTCCCCGCTCCCGCTCGAGCTCCATGTCGTCAAGGAATTGCGCATGGAACTCACGGGGGGAAATCGCATTCGTTAGGAGGAGGAAGCGGTCGGCGATCGTCGACTTCCCGTGGTCGATGTGCGCCACGATCGAGAAATTTCGGATCGGGCGGGTGGTACTCAAAGGGAACGAAGTCGCTGGATGGCCTTCGCGCGGTCTTTTTGTCCGAAGATCGCGGTCCCGGCCACGAGCACGTCCGCCCCGGCGGCCACCGCTTTCGGCGCCGTCTCGGGATCGATCCCACCATCCACCGAAATTTTCCCCTTGAATCGGGAGCGAAGGGCCTTCACTTTCTCAAGCATCTCGGGCATGAAGGACTGCCCTCCGAATCCTGGTTCAACCGTCATCACGAGAACAGAATCGAGTTTCTCAAGGTAGGGATAAACCGATTCGACCGGAGATTTGGGGCGCATGGAAATTCCAGCCAGAGCGCCCAGCTCGCGGATGGAGCCCAGTGTTTTCGAAACATCCTTGCAGGCCTCCACGTGGACCGTGATCCGGTCCGATCCTGCCTTGCGGAAATCCCCGAGATAACGGAGGGGTTCATCAATCATCAAGTGAACATCCAGCGGGAGCTTCGTGCACTTGCGGATCCAACGCACCACCACGGGGCCGATGGTGAGGTTCGGAACAAAGTGGCCGTCCATCACATCTACATGGAGCCAGTCACACCCGCCCTTCTCCACTTCTTTGATTTCTTCATCCAGCCGGGAAAAATCACAGGAAAGGAGGCTCGGGGCAATCAAGGTCGTCAAATTTCAGCCTCCCCCTTGATCCGCTCCTGTTCGCTTTTCTTGTGAGGGCCAATCAGCGAGAGGTTGATTCGTTCCGTCCGGAAAACTTCCTTCGCCACCTGCCGGACGTCTTCGGCGGTGACTTTCTCGATGGCCCGGGTGATTTCCGTGCGGTCCGGAATTCCTTCGCCGTAGAGAACCTTCTCTCCCACCCAAAGAAGATGATCCAGCGTGTCCTCAAGCCCCATCAAGAACTGCCCGATGAAATAATCCTTCGCTCTCCGAAGCTCATCCGCCGGGACGTTCTTGCGCTTCAACTTGGCCAGTTCCTGGAGCGCGACCCGGATCGCAAGCCGGGCCTTCCGGTTTTCAACTCCGGCCGAGACCGTGAGAGCACCGGCATCCTGATAATGCCCGACACCGGATTTAATCTCATAAGCCAGTCCCCGTCTCTCCCGGACCTCTTCAAAGAGCCGGGAGCTCATGTTCGCACCCAGGATGATGTTGAGAACCCCCAGAGCGTATCGCCGAGGATCGAGCCTTGAGAAACCCTGAAAGCCGAGCGCCAAATGAGTCTGTTCGGTTTCTTTCTCCACAAAAAGAAACCGGGGACTCCGTTGAGCCGTGTGGGCCGGCTCAAAACGCGAATGGGCCCCGCCATTCCGAGAAGGAAAAAACTTTTGCGTAAGCGACAAGACCTCGCCGTGAGAGACGGGCCCCGCAACGGAAACCAAAACGTTCTGGGGCTGGTAATACTTTTTCTTGTAAGTGACCATGTCCGAGCGGTGGATGGCTGAAACGGTTTCCGGAACACCCGCGATCGAACGCCCCAGGGGCTGATCCGGCCACAGGAGCTCACTCATCAATTCGTGGACATACTGCGCCGGCTGGTCCCGGTACATTTTGATTTCCTCGAGGATGACAGGCCGCTCGCGTTCAAACTCCTTTAAGGATAGAGTGGCATCCCTTACCATGTCGGCCAAGACATCCAGGGCCCGGGCAAAATGGGCGGCAGGAAGTTTCGCGAAATAGCAGGTGGACTCTTCACCCGTGAAGGCGTTCAGCATTCCTCCCACGCCTTCGACCTCCTTCTTGATCTGACGGGAACTCCGGCGCCGTGTCCCCTTAAAAAGCATGTGCTCAAGGAAATGGGAAATCCCTGAAATCCGCTTGGGTTCATAACGGCCGCCCACCTTCACCCAAATGGCCACGGCCGCCGATTCCCGCTCCCTCATCGGAATCGTCAGGACCTGCAAGTGATTCGGAAGTTGAGTGGAATGGTAACGGAATGAATCAGTCGACATGTTTTTTTGCGTCCAAGTACCTTTGAAGAATCCTTTGCGCTGCGAGGCGGTCCCGGATGCCCTTTCTTTTTTTTCGGCTGAGGTCCGCTTCCAAAAGGATCCGCTCGGCCTCCACCGTGGTGAACCGCTCATCCCAAAGAATCCACTCACCGGGGAGATGCTCCTTGAGCCAATCGGCGAAGGCCGCCACTTTCTGGGCGGCCGGACCCCGCTCCCCTTCCGCAGTCTCCGGAAGCCCGACAACCACCTTTTCGGGCCGGAGGTCGTGGAAGATCGGCCGTAGTTGATTCAAGAGATCTTCTTTTGTTTTGTAGGTCAACGTGGCCAAGGCCTCGGCGATGGTCTCGCTCTCATCGCTCCTTGCCACGCCGACCCTTTTTTCTCCCAAGTCCAAACCCACGAGAAGCGCCATCCTAATTTCGAAGAGCGCGCACCAGGGAAGCCACGAAATCCAGAACGGGCTTCAATCGACCGTCCGATCTCCGGATTCGCTCCACGATGGCGCTTCCCACGATGACTCCGTCGGCCACCTTTGTAATCTGTTTGACCTGCTCCGGTGAGGAAACGCCGAATCCTGCGAGAACGGGCTTGGAACCCAACCGCACGACCCGCCTGAGATTCTCTGCAAGATCCAGCGGGAGTGCCTTCCTCGCGCCCGTCACTCCACGAAGCGATACATAATAAAGGAAACCCTGAGACCTCGCAAAAATTTTTCGAGCCCGCTCGGGGGTCGTCGTGGGCGCCATCAAGAAAACCGGGGCGATCCCCGACGAGCGGCAGGCGCGCCACAGGGCCCCGTCTTCCTCGGGCGGACAATCCGGAACAATCACACCGTCGAAGCCCGCCTTTTTTGCAGCGTGGGGAAACCGCTTGATTCCGAAATGGTATATCGGATTCAGGTAAGAGAAAAAAAGAATCGGGATTTCAACCCCGCGCCGGCGGAGGTTCTGAGTGATGTGAAAGGCATCTTGAAGCCTCACCCCTCGTTTCAACGCTGCCTCCGAGGAAAATTGAATCGTCGGCCCGTCCGCGAGAGGATCTGAAAAGGGAAAACCGAGTTCGACCATATCCACTCCCCGCTCTTCGAAACCTTCAATCAACTTCTCGGTGGCCTGAAGGCTGGGGTAGCCTAACGTGAGGAAGGCCGAGAAAAGCTTTCGGCGTTTTCGCCGGGCCTCGCGAATTTTTTCAATCAAACGGTTTTTCATAGGAAACGCCTGACTGTGTCGATGTCCTTATCGCCCCGGCCCGAGAGACAAACGATGACCGCCTCGCTTCGTTTGGTACGCCGCATCAGGCGTTTCAGAAAGCCGATCGCATGGGCGGGTTCCAGGGCCGGCATGATACCTTCCGTCTCGGTCAAAAGTTTGAATCCCTCCAAGGCCTCGCGGTCGGTGGCGGTTTCGTATCGAACACGGCCTGAGTCCTTTAAGTGGGCGTGCTCAGGGCCGACGGAGGGATAATCCAAGCCTGCGGAAATGGAGTGGGCAAGTTGAATCTGTCCTTCCCGGTCCTGAAGGAGATAACTTTTCATTCCGTGAAGGATCCCCACCGACCCCCGGTTGAGAGACGCCGCGTGATGACGGGTCCCGAGGCCCTTTCCGGCGGCCTCGATTCCAAAGATCCGGACACGCGGTGTCTTGAGAAAGGCCGAAAAAAATCCGATCGCGTTGCTCCCGCCGCCGACACAGGCCACGAGATAATCCGGAATCGCACGGCCCAGGACCGCCTGGCGGAACTGTCGAAATGTCTCTCGCCCAATGACCGACTGAAACTCCCGAACCATCATCGGATAAGGATGTGGTCCAACGGCTGAGCCCAGCAGATAATGCGTGGTCTCCACATTCGTCACCCAGTCGCGAATCGCCTCGTTCGTTGCATCCTTCAGAGTCTTCGAGCCGGAGCGGACGGGAATCACCTCGGCTCCGAGGAGTTTCATCTTGTACACGTTCAAGGCCTGACGATGAATGTCCTCCTCGCCCATGTAAACCACACAATCCAGGCCGAAGACCCGCGCCGCCGTCGCGGTGGCCACGCCATGCTGACCCGCGCCCGTTTCCGCCACGAGCCGCTTTTTCCCGAGCCGTTTCGCGAGAAGGCCCTGGCCCAAGGTGTTATTAATTTTGTGGGCGCCCGTGTGACAGAGATCCTCGCGCTTCAGGAAAATCCGAGCCCGTCCAAAATGGCGGGTCAGGTTTTTGGCCTCATAGAGCGCGGTTGGACGACCCGCGTAAGTGGTCAAAAGCTCCTTCAATTCTTTCTTGAATGAATCGTCCCGCATGAGGCGCCGGTATTCTCGGACCAGTTCATCCAGCGCTCGCGTCAAAGTCTCAGGAACGTAGCGTCCGCCGAAAATCCCAAAGTGTCCCTTCCGGTCAGGCAAGGCCATTTAAATCACTCCCAAGTCTTCCTGAAACATCCAGCCGGTTTCCCCGTTAGGCAAACTCACACGGTACCAATCCTCCGACTGTTTCTGGATTCGGACCTTCATCCCTTCCGCCAATTTCAAGGCCACCTGGTCCTTGTGGGAGGGGCCGTAGCGGACGGCGGCCTCCGATTTGAGAATGACCGCTTCGCGAGCGGTCTGGACATGGAGCCCTTTAAGGATCCACAGACTCAAGGCAAGGAGGGACAAAACCATCAAGACTTTCCGCACCCCTTCGCCACCCGATCCGGTACGAAGGTAGAGCGTCAAGATCCAACTGGACCAAAAAAAGACGCCGAAAAAGAGAGTGAGGGCACCCACTTCCTCAAAGGTGAAAAATTTAAGAAGGGGCTCCCAGGCCTTCGAGTACCAGTTTCTCTTGTCTTCGATTCGATATTCCACAAGCCCCCGCGCGTAATTCAAATTGAAACGAACGTCGGGGTCGCGCGGCCCAAGACGCTTGGCCTTTTCGTAATGGAGAAGGGCCAGGCCCAGCCGGTTTTGCTTGAAATAAGCATTGCCCAGATTGTAATCAACGCTCGCATCCCTGACTCCCTCTTTGAGGAGAGATTCATAAAGGGAAGCGGCCTGGGCATAATCCCCTCCCCGATAGGCGGCGTTGGCCTTTTGAAAGACCAAAAGAGAGTCCTTGGCGCTCGCCGGCGGGATTCCTAAAAGGAAGCAAGAGACAAAAAACCAAGCGAGACGTTTCATCGGCTCTTCTCCATCCGGTGGATGACCGCCCCCATCAAATCCAAAAGACGCCCCCGCTCTTCCACCGGCAACACACCTCGTCCATAGCGGGTCATGCCGGCCAGATCATAAAACTCGCGGACCTGCTTCAGCAGCGGCTCATCCTCTCCCCAAACTTCGGACAGTTTGTCCTCGACCCATCGCGTCGTGAACTGATAACCCGAAAGGTTGAACTTGTTTGAGAGATATTCCGTAAGCAACTTCTCCGCCTCCCCCACAAACCGCTCGGCCTCCTCGGGCTTTTGGCTCCGCGCCAATTGTTTCAGAGTCTTCATCCGTTTCCCCGCCAGAGTCCGTGCTATTTTCTTCCGTTTGAGGGCCGAATCCCGCGAAAGAATTTGCTCCTGCCGTCTCTGGAAGAGGCCAAACCCGACGAACCCCATCCCCGCGAGGTTCGCGAGGAGCAAACTCTGGAAAGCCAAAGAGACCTTCCGGGCCCATGATTCGCTTGAAAGCTCCTCGTGGATGTAACGGATGTCTTTGGCTTCGAGCCGGACCTCTTTCTTAAAAACTTCCTTCTCAGCCAATTCGGCCGGCAGCCGGAGCGGTTCGCTGGAAGGCGTCGCCTTCAAGGGGAAGGCCTGGCTCCGCAAGGTCTGATACGTTTGGCGCTTCGGATCGAAAAAGCTGAATTCAAGCGGCGGGATCGACATTTCTCCGGCTTCCGTCGGAATGAAGATGATTTCGAAAGTTTTCCGTCCTCCGATATTGACCCCTTGCTTGAAAAGCTCATTGGAAGAATCACCTTCATAAATTTTGAAACCCGTCAATTCAGGAATCGGAGGCTTGGCCAAAGTTTCAATGTTACCTTCCCCCTCCAAGACCAGCTTGAGCGTGACGGGTTCATTCTGCTTGACTTCGCCTTTGTCCACGGACGCGCTCAGGCGAAACTGTCCGACCGCCCCGTTGAAGCTCTTCGGCTTTCCGGTCTCCGGAAAGGGACGCACGGTGACGGTGAGGGGGCCCGGCTTGAGAAGCTTTTCGATGCGGCGGGAGAAAAAGCTCGCGCCGCTGAAGAAACTGTCATCAAAAAAATCGTCGAAGGGGCCCGAATTCTTGGGTTCCTGCCGGACCGACACCTTGATGACGCCAGGTTGGATCGTGTACTCCGCGACCGAGGTCGGAAAGAGCGCCACCTTTCGGACATCGGCTTTCACGTACCGTTTGCCGTTCAGGGTGACCGTTTCCCGGCCAAGGTCCCTCTCGAGCGGAAAATCCTCGATCCAAAACCCACTGACTGTGGGTTCTTCTTCGAACCCTTCGTAGCGGGTGTCGTAACGGGTGTAGAGGGTGTAAGTCAAAAGGACTTGCTCATTGGGAAATGCAACCTGCTTGTCGACCGTGGCTTTCATGAAAACGTTGTCATCGGCCACTGTCAGCGGGGGCCCGGGCGCTTGAGCCGTCGGGTTCGGAGCCTGACTCACCAGACGGGACGGCAGGGGCTTCGGAGCGGCGGCGGGCTGAAGTTGCGGCCCGCTCACCTCAATCTCTAACGGCTGAGTCTGATATCGCTTCCCTTCAATCCAGACCTCGACCGGCGTCAACGTGAACCGGCCGGCCACCTTGGGAACCAACACGTAGTTGAATTCCACGGTGGCGCTGGAACGTCCATTGACAAACGTGAACTGGCTGGTCCGTCCGGTGTAAAAAGATTCAAACCCCTGATAGGCCGGAAGGTGCGGGGCGGGCACGTTTCCGGCCGCACCCAAAATCCGGATGGTGAAAGAGAGCTCCTCGTCCACCTGGACTTGCGTCTTGTCGATCGAGCTTGCCACCTGAACTTCGGCTGCCCACCCGACGTAAGTCCCCGCGAGAAAGAGGATTCCAAACAGTGCAATGTTTACTTTCCGCATCGGAAAACCATGTTTGAAGTTGGACATTTTAGCACAGAACCCGGCAGGAAAAACGCTCAACCTTCGAACGGGGATTCGAGTGCGGGTCGATGCGCTTCAAGAAACCGCAAGACGCGCTCGAGGTCCCCCGAGCGGTGAAGGCGGGCCGTCACGGAAACTTCTTTCTTCTCGAGCCCCTCAGGCCAATGGAGCTGCAGGTTTTTATTTTCTTCGATTTGGGCCTTCAATTTGCGAAGGCGACCCTCTTCTTCCGACAAACGGGGATAGCGAAGTGACCGGAGGACCGCAAAATATCTCTCCCCTCGAGCCCTTAAATCCGGTCCCGAATTTTCCAAAATCTCCTTCAATTTTTCCTCCGAAAGGACAGACTCAACGGAAGTCTTTTTCCCTTTCTTCAGATCAAAAAGCCATTCGGCCACGAGGGCCAGTTGCCCGCTCGTCAAGTGAAGTGAACCGAAAACGGTTTCGGCCAACAAACGCTGCTCCTCGATGGAAAACCGTGCGAGCCCCGAAGCGCCTTGAAATGCCAGATGCCTATCTCGAATCAGGAGGTGAATTTCCGGGCAAAGTGCACCGGCGCGGCGGTAATCTTCCAGGACCCCCCGCGTGGGCGCAAGACCGAGCACCGGCATCACCTCGGCCAAGATTTCCTCTTCCGTGAATTGATAATCTTTCTCCGCCTTTCGCAGGGCCTCCATCCGGTCCAAATCGCCAAAGGCCTGACCCCAGTTGGAATAAAGAGAAAGCAGGAAGAGTTCTCGGCCCGAAAACGATTCCTGGACCAACGAAACAGGCAAACTTTCCCAATGGTTCCGCTGAGCGTGAAAAAAACGCTTGTGTCCCGAAATCAAAACCAAGTTCTCCAGGCGACCGCCGGCCACGAGTAGCGGACAGAGAACGCCCAGACGGTCCAGGGAGGCTTCCAAAACCGGATCCCGAAAATCAAATCGAAATCCGTAAGGCTTGCCCTCGACGATCCGATCGAGAGGAATCCGTCGATTCAGAAGCTCGCTTTCCATTCCCGTTCCAGCTCCAAAGGTGAGACTTTCAACACTTCTTGAATCACTTCAAAGGAATCCTTTCCTTGCGCAAAAAGTTGAAGCATTTTTTTGACGTAAAACATTCCGTGCCGATCGACCAAGTAGGATACCAGTTTATAGGATTGAGCGTAAAAAAGTTGGGCTTCGAGCGGGTCCTTGATTTCCAGGATTTGCTTGCGGTCAAAAAGAGAGAGGAGCGGATAAAGGGCGTTGACCTTCACGGCCGCCTCGAAGACCCTCGGATCCGGCTTCTCGACTTTCGCCTCCTCGTATTCGGCCAAGCCTTCGTTGAGCCAGGCCGGCGCGCGTCCCTGAGCGATTTCGGCCACGAACGCGTGAGTGAGCTCATGACGCATGATTTTTTGAATCTCTTTTTTGGTGAAACCCTGTTGATACGCCGGCAAACGAATCTTTCCGTCGTAAAGCCCGCTTGACCAGTGAGGGGCACCGCTTAATTCCCGGAATTCCTTCTCCCCATAAAGGAGGACCACGACCTTCTGCCTGAAAAAATAACCGAAGTCCTGTCCCACTTCCCGGTAGGAGTTTCGCAGGTATTCCGTCAGCTCGAACCCCCCAAGCCCCTTCTCTTCTCCCCCATACTTGATGAGAAAGTGCTCTTCCTTTTCCGTCGCCAAGGCTGATTCAATCGGTTTCTCTTTTTGGATCTTCAAAATTTTTTGCTTCAGTTCCTGCCTCGGCCGGATGCGGAACGCGGCGTCATAATGCTCCTTGGCTTCGTCGAGGTTTTGTTCGTAATAGGCAATGTCACCCAAGAGTTCATGGGCAAAAGGATTTTGTGTGTCATAAGAAAGAGAATCCTCAAGCGCCTGGCGGGCCAAGTCAAATTCCCGTTTGTTGAAATACTCCACGGCCTGATTGTAGAGGTCTAAAGCAACGGGGGCTTTTAATCCCGACGCATCCTGAGAGTTACCGGAAAAATAATTGAGCACCTGGCTCCGGGTCCGGGCCTCGATCGCCGTGCGGGCCCGGTCTTCATCTGTCTCTTTGGATTCCCCCACGGCGGCATGAACGATGGCGGATGAACTGAGAACGATCGCCAGCAAGACTCCCGCCGCAAAGCCTCGCGCCATTTGAATTCGCTTTTCGATGGGCGGGTGCGTATAAAACCACCATTCAATCAACGGGTGGGGATGAGGATCCGCCAAGTTCAAACGGGCCAGCTTTTCCATGGCTGCGATGAATCCTTCCTTGCTTGCGGCCTTCAGTGCGAAACGGTCGGCCTCCCGTTCCCGCCACCGGGAATACGCACCGTTGAGCGGAGTCAGCAAGGTTCCGAGAAAGGACATCAAAAGGTAGAGCAAAGGAAATGCGGCCAAGTCGTTGACGCCCGATCGCAAAAGCAGAAAGGCCAGCCAAAAACCCACGAACGAAGTGACGAGACCGAACCCCAAATGAAGCCAGACATCCTGGTGGACGCAATGCCCCAGCTCGTGGGCCACCACGCTCTCGATCTCATCGACCGTGAACTGGTCAAGAAGGGTATCGCTCAAAACCAGCCGCTTCGTGCGTCCCAATCCCGCGAACATAGCATTGGCTTTCTTCGTCGTCTTGCTCAGATTCAAGGAATAGACATTCTCAAGAGACAAGCGGTAACGCTCCACCAATCGAAAGATCCTTCCCTTGAGCTCTTCATTTTCTACGCGGCCGTATTTGTAAAAAAGAGGCACGATCCACACCGGAAAGAGCTGGCCCAGGACGACACTCACCAAAGCAAATCCCGCCCACGCAACGATCCACCAAAAATCGGGGACGTTTCGAATGAGAAAATAAAGTCCCCAAACCAGCGGGAGGGAAATCCCAAAAACCAGCATGGACCGTTTGAGAAACTCCATTCCCCATTGCCCGATATTTTGATTGGAGAGCCCGAAGGCCCTTTCCAGATAAAATCCCGAGTAGAGGGAAAGAAAGAAATCCAAAATCAATAGACAAAGAAAAAGAAGCCCGTAATACACGGTGAGCTCAACGTAAAAGCCGGCAAAACCTCTAGCGGCATTTCTCAACGTGACATTCAGACCCGTCACGAGAAACCCAATGAGGAGCATCCACTCCAGAAGCGGGTGAAGGAGCTCGACAAAATGTTTGCGGCGCTGGTAGGCCTTGGCCTTCTGGGAGTCAGAACTCATCTATTTGAATTCGGCCAGAACGCCGTAATGGTCGGAGGCCCGATATCCCTTGGGGTTCGGTTGTGTGAAAACAAGGCCGCAGGAGATCAGGTCTTTTAAGAGGGGGCCTGAACCCCGCGTCAAGATGAAGTCGATCCGCCGGTCGGGTAACTTGTGCTCGGCGCCCGCCACGTAGGGATTGCGGTTGTCCCAAGTGAAACCGGAATCGTGAGGATGCGCCTCCAAGAAAAGGTCCCGAAAGCCGCCCTTTTGGACAAAGCCGCCGATTTCCGCTGAACGCCGTGGTGCATTGAGGTCCCCCATCACGATCACTTCATTCTCCGAGGCCTTCTCCGAGATCAATCCCAAAACCTCTTCCGATTGTTTCGCCCTGCTCGCGCCGTCTTCCAACATCCAGGAAAAATGGGTGTTGAAGACGAAGAGTTTTTTCTTTTTCACTTCCAATTGAGCCCAAAGTACGTATCGGGAATATTCCTCAAGGGGTGAGCGGGAAAGCGTTTCGACTCCCCATTCCTTGACCGGGAATCGTGAACAGAGCACAAGCCCACAACTTTCATCTTTGAAGAGAAGCTGAGGAAAACCGGACCTCTTCTTGACCTCGGCCGCCCAGGTACCATTGAAAAGTTCCTGAAAGCCCACAAGGTCAGGTTGGTAACGGCGCAAGCCCTCGAAGGTCACTTCCCAGCGCTTCTGCCACTCCCTTCGTTCCTGCCACGTGTTCAAGGTCAAAATTTTCATCGCATCCGCTCAAATTCTCTTATGATTATCGAGCGTACCTCCTCTCGAATTAACTCCAAGTCTTCCGGTGAGCGTCCCCTCACGGAAACCGGGTCCAGCACCTTAAGGGCAAGCGTGGTCCGCTTCCGGACGACCCAGGAGCGCTTGGGGATCGCGTCGCGGGTTCCAGCAATCACAAGCGGGAGGAGTTCAACCCCTGTCTCAAGGGCCAGTTTGAAGGCGCCGGCCTTGAATTCCCGGATGCTTCCGTCCGGGCTCCGGGTCCCTTCCGGAAAAAAAACCACACTCACTCCCCGGCTGAGCCATTGACGCGCCTTCTCAAGACACTGGTGGCCACTTTCCGCATCGCCCCGTTTGAGAGGAATGTAACGGGCCAAGACGAGGTGCCAGCCGAAAAAAGGAATCCAAAATAGTTCGCGCTTCGCGATGAATTTAAAATGAATCGGAAGCCGGGCCAGCACCACCAAGATATCCAGCAGGCTTTGATGATTGGAAACGACTACGTAGGGTTTCCCTTTTTGAATCTTCTCAAGCCCTTCCGATCGAATTTCCCAAAAGGGAAGTAAAACGGAGATCGTCCGCGCCCAAAATTGTGAAACGCCGTGATGCAGGCACCCGTCGGCCTTCCCGGAGATCAGAGAGAGAGGCCATAGAACCAGGAGCCCCCAAAGAGAGAAGAAAACCGTCCCCGCCCCCACCAAGAGCCAACCGGCTGCCGATATCACGAGGCTTTGCACCCAGGAAATCATGGCTCAAAACCATATTCGCTTTGGATTGAGTTTGCAATCAATTTCCCCATTCTCTACAATAGCCCGAAACGGAGGCGCCCATGCCCACGCAGGAACAAGTCATCGACATCATCAAGCAGTGTTACGATCCGGAGATTCCCATCAACATTTATGATCTGGGTTTGATTTACCAGATCGACGCGGAGGCAGATTCCGTGCACGTCAAGATGACACTCACCGCAGCCGGCTGTCCCGCCGCGCAGACCATCCCCGAACAGGTCAAGCAGCGAATCGGCACGGCGCTCGGCGTGAAGAAGGTCGACGTGGAGCTCACGTTCGAGCCTCCCTGGTCGCCGCAACGGATTTCTCCCGAAGGAAGGAAAAAACTCGGAATCCCCGACGAAGCTTAAAGTGGGATGAGCGTCCCCTCGCCCGACCAGAAACTTTTCGAGGAAGCCCTCGATTTATTCAAACAAGGCCGGCTCGCCGAAGCCATTCAGAAGGCCGAAACTCTCCTCCGGAATCACCCCGACTCAGAAGACGGTTATGAGGCCCTTGCCATTTTTTATTCCAAGGTAAATCGGATCGACGAAGCCGTCGAGACAGCGAAGCAATGGATCCGGCTCAATCCTCAATCAAAAATGGCCCGCGTGAACCTCTCCCGCTTTTATCTTCAAAAGGGCCTTATTGCAGAGGCCGAACACGAACAAGCCGAGGCGCGGCGGCTTTCGTGGGTCGAAGAACTCACCCAAAAAAAAATCGCGATGCCCAAAGTCGACCCGCAAGAAAAAATCGAACGCTTCAAGAAGGTCATTGAGCTTGATCCCAACGACGTGCTCGGCTACTACAGTTTGGGCGACGCCTATCTTGAAATCCAAAGATTCCCGGAAGCCGTCCAGGCGTTCACCAAAGGCCTCGAGGCGGACCCGGCCCACTCTTCCTCCTATTACGGATTGGGACAGGCTTACCAGGCGATCGGCGAGAAAGAACGGGCAAAGGAAATTTTTGAAAAAGGTATCCGCGTGGCTGACGAAAAAGGGGATGTGATGACGATGAAAAAAATGCAGGCCCGCCTGAATCAGCTCTCGTCTGAGAGATCGTAATCGATCTCGATTTCTTCCCTCCGCTCGGGCCCGGCAAAGAAGGTCCCTCGGGTTTCCAGAAGCTCAGAGGGAACCTCCGTCAAGAAACGCGACGGGAGGTTTTGAGCCGTGCGGCCGTAAATCCTCCGTGAGCTCGCATAGGAAAGGTAGAGCTTTTCTTTGGCCCGCGTAATCCCCACGTAGCAAAGCCGCCTTTCCTCCTCCATGTCCTCCTCGACACCGGCTTCGAGTGAATTGAGGTGGGGGAAAATTCCGGTCTCAAGCCCGACGATGAAGACAACCGGAAACTCCAGTCCCTTCGCACAATGGAGGGTCATCAGCGTGAGACAGTTTGTGCTGCCATCCCAGGTGTCGATGTCGGTCATCAAGGAAAGGGACTCGATGAAACCAGCCAGGTCCCCCTTCTTTTCTGCTTCCTCCTCGTATTCGTCCACAACGCTGAAAAACTCTTCGATGTTTTCAATGCGGGCGAGTGATTCGATCGTCCGCTCCCGCTCAAGCGATCGGACATACCCTGTCTTCTCGATGATTTCCTCCAAAAGCTCGCGGATCGTGCACCGAGGCGCCTGCTTTCGCAAGCCGCTAATCAGGACCGAGAAACCGTGAATCGCCTTCCCTGATCTTTCTCCAAGGTCCGGAATTTCTTTGACCCGGAAGAGGGCCTCGTCGAAGGATAGACCTCGTGATTTCCGAAACGCCTCAAGACCTTCCGCCGCCTTCTTGCCGATTCCCCGCGCCGGCACGTTGAGGATCCGCTTGAGGCTCATCTCATCGTGGGGAAACGCCACTGCGCGCAGATATGCCATGAGGTCCTTGATTTCCTTTCGGTCGTAGAAACGCACGCCGCCCACGATCTTGTACGGGATCTTCGAGCGCCGAAGCGCATCTTCAAAAACACGGGACTGGGCATGGACGCGGTAAAAGACGGCAAACTCGTTTAAGGTCCGACCGGAGTCCTTTTTCTCGAGAATCTCCTGCACCACAAACGCCGCCTCTTCCCTCTCGTCCGCCGCTTCAAAGAGGGTGATCCGCTCCCCCGGTCCCTTTTCACCCCAAAGGAGTTTGGACTTTCGGAAGGTGTTGTGCTGGATAAGGGCATTGGCCGCTTCGAGAATCGTGGTGGTCGAACGGTAGTTCTGCTCCATCTTAATGACGCCTGCCTTGGAATAATCCTGCTCAAAGTTCAGGATGTTTCGGATGTCGGCCCCTCGCCAGCCGTAGATCGACTGGTCCGGATCGCCCACCACCGTGATTTGCCGATGTTTCGAAGCCAGGAGCTTCACGAGCCGGTATTGGGCGTGGTTCGTATCCTGGTATTCATCGATGAGAATGTAACGAAGGCGATTTTGCCAAGCTTCCAAAATCTTTGGGTTCCGGTCAAAAAGCGAAACCGTCTTCAGGATCAAGTCTCCAAAATCCAACCCTTTGAGCTGGCTCAGCCTCTCCTCATAACGCACGTAGACTTTTCCCACGGTTTCTTCATAAAGATCCACGGTCTTTTCAAGAAACTGGTAGGGACTGAGGAGAAAATCCTTCGAACGCTGGATCAATTCACGGGCGCCCTTGGGATGCACTTGCTTCTCGGGGATGTTCATCTCCTTGAGACATTCTTTGAGGACGACCAGCTGGTCGTGTTCGTCATAAATCAGGAAATCGCGTGGGAGGCCCACGGCCGGCGCCTCTTCGCGAAGGATGCGCAAGCAGGAAGAGTGAAACGTGCTGACCCACACTTCCTGACGGACGAGCTGTTTGACCCGGCGGCGCATCTCCTCCGCAGCCTTGTTGGTGAAGGTCACACCCAGGATGTGAAGCGCGGGAATGCCCTGATGGATAAAATGCGCGATCCGCCTCGTGAGAATGCGGGTCTTGCCGCTCCCGGCCCCCGCCAATACCAGAAGCGGCTTGTCGATGGGCCAACTCACCGCCTCGCGCTGCTCTGGATTTAAATCTCCCAGAATGGACTCCGCCACTCAATCCTCTTTGATTTCGTATTGAAAGGCTTGACTGAAATCGTACACGTTTTTGAAATCTTGGATGGAGTCCTCTTCGGTCTTCTTCAGGAGGCGGGCATCGATTAAGTGAAAAACGATGTGCCCGAAATCCTTGGTCTGGTGGATCCCCCAGTACTCGAGCACGGTGCGGGCCATGGGGCCGAATTGTTCAAGCGCGTAATCGCGTAAGCCCTCGCAAAGCTCCTGTCCGCTCACGTGCCGGGGTTTCGAGAGCCGGGAGACTGCGTAGTGCAGGCCCGCCATCACGAAACTGTAGGCCTCGAACTTGTAGGAGGGATCTTTCGCCAAGATGGTTTCTATTTTTTTGAGCATCCGGCTGATCTCTTCCATCAACGGCTCCTTGCAGAGGAAAACATTTCATCCACCCAAGCGATCGCAAATTTTCGTTCAAACGTGGATCTCAAAGCATCCCTCAACGCGTCGTAAGCCATGCCCTTCGGAATTTGAATGGAACCCTGATGAAGAAAGGTTTCCCGACGGCGCCATTGCCCCCCGCCGGCCACCTTGCTTTCTTCCAGAAGAACGTCCGTAGCAACCGGCTCCTTGAAGCATTCCTCAACTCGCGGCCTCCGCCCCCGTCTTCGTTGATCCCTCTCTTTGGCCTCGTCACAGCGAAAAAGCCGGGTCGGGAAGCCCAAGATAAGAAAGGCCTCCTGCACGGCTTCGTGAAAGGAAAGATAACTGGTCCTCGTCATCCCGAACGTGGGAAAGGAATCGCGGCGGGCCATCACGGAATAAATCAAGTCGTTCCCATGCCGGACAAGACCGCCGCCCGTCGGACGGACGCAAACGGGGAGATTGATCCGAGAAAAGTGCCGGGCAAACAGACGTCCCACCGTCACGGCGGGGACATTGACCCGGAAAATGCGCAGAAGGGGCAGGAGGGCAGGCTCATGGGCAAATTCCTCAAAGAGCTCCCGATCGAGAGCCATTTGAGAAAAGATATCAGCGCTCGGAGATTCGATGAACCGCCACGCGTTCATTCGATTCGGCGGGGGCTTGCTGGGCATTCTCGCGGAGCCAGTCGCGGTGAGTGAGAACAGGCGTGCGGGCGGCCATCACTTCATCCGGCCTGCGGATCGGAAGCGTGTGAGGTGCGTTTTTGATGATTTCGGGCTTACGATCCATTTCTTTTCGAATCTCGGTCATCGCCTCCACGAACCGGTCAAGGGTCTCCTTGCTCTCGGTCTCGGTCGGTTCAATCATGAGCGCCTCGGGAACCACGAGGGGAAAGTGGACGGTCGGTGCGTGAAAACCGTAATCGAGGAGCCGCTTCCCAATGTCCAGGGCATGAAGATCGTTTCCTTTACCTGTCCGGGCCGAGAGCACAAATTCGTGCATGCAGGGTTCGTCCACGGCAACGGGAAAAATCGTTTTCAAACGGGCCCTGAGATAGTTTGCGTTCAAAATCGCGTCTTCGCTCACCTGCTTGAGTCCGGTCCGGCCCAGCGTTCGAATGTAAACGAAAGCACGCAAAATCATCCCAGCCTGGCCATGGAAGGCCTTCAAACGCCCAACGCTCTGAGGCTGTTCAAAATTCAGACCGTAACGCTCTCCTCTTTTCTCGACCAAGGGAACGGGAAGAAAGGGAATCAATTTCTCTTTCACGCCGACCGGGCCCGCACCCGGGCCTCCCCCGCCGTGGGGCGTTGAAAAGGTTTTGTGGAGATTCAGGTGGACGATGTCGAACCCCATGTCGCCCGGCCGTGTGATGCCGAGGAGGGCATTGAAGTTGGCCCCGTCGTAATAAAGAAGCGCCCCCGCCTTGTGCACCTTCTCGGTGATCTTGAGGATCTCGTCTTCAAAAAGTCCGAGGGTGTTCGGATTGGTGAGCATCAAGCAAGCGGTTTCGCCGTCTACAAGACGGCCGAGCTCTTCCAAGTCGACCCGCCCGCGCGCATTGGACTTCACTTGCACCACCTCATAACCCAAGAGAGCCGCGGTGGCAGGATTCGTGCCGTGGCTCGAATCTGGAACCAACACCTTGCGGCGGCCGTGTTCCCCTCGCGAGGCGTGATAAGCGCGCACCATCATCATTCCGCAGAGCTCGCCCTGAGCCCCGGCCGCGGGCTGAAGCGTGAATCGGTCCATGCCCGTAATGGCTTTAAGGTCCTGCTCCAATTCATAAAAAATGCAAAGCCAGCCTTGGGCGGTCTCTTCGGGCTGGAGCGGATGCACGGACGCGAAATCGCCGAGCGCCGCCGCCCATTCGTTCACCTTGGGATTGTATTTCATCGAGCAACTTCCAAGAGGATAGAAGTGAGTATCGATGGAGAAATTTTTCTTCGAGAGATTCACGAAGTGGCGGACGACTTCGGGCTCGGTCAGCTCCGGGAGTTGGGGTGCCTCTTTCCTCAGAAGCGCCGCTGGGAGAAGTTTGGACGCCTCCTTTCCGCTCAGCCGCTCTTTAGGGAACTGGGTCCCCCGTCTTCCGGAACGGCTTTTTTCAAAACTGAGACGCGATTCCGGATCGATCAGCATTGGGACAGGGCCTTCACGAAGCACTCGAGGTCCTCTCGACTCTTCGTTTCCGTTGCACACACCAGGAATGCGCCCTTCATCTCAGGATAATAACGAGAAAGGTCAATCCCGGCGAGGATCCCCTGGGGAATCAGCCGAGACTGAATTTCGGAAAAGGGTTTTTCCGAAAAGACGACGAACTCGTTGAAAACCGGAGAATCTTTTTCCACCCGATAACCCTTGAGGCTTGAGATTTTCTCTCTGAGATAGTAGGCCCGGTCCAGGTTGAGCTCGCCCACCTCCCGGATTCCCTCCTTGCCAAGCAGCGTGAGATAAATGCAGGCGCCGAGCGCGCAAAGCCCTTCGTTCGTACAGATATTGGAAGAGGCCCGTTCTCGACGAATGTGTTGCTCGCGAGCCTGAAGCGTCAGGACGAAGGCCCGTTTTCCTTCCTGGTCCATGGTCATCCCGGCAAGCCGGCCCGGGATCCGTCGCATCAGTTCTCGCGTCACCGCAAAGTAGCCGAGATAGGGACCCCCGAATCCGGTCGGAAGCCCCAGGACCTGTCCCTCACCCACGGCCATGTCCGCTCCCCATTCTGCCGGGGAACGGAGGACCCCCAGACTGAGCGGGTTGGCAGCGAGGATCAATGGGGCGCCGAGCGCGTGGATTTCACGAGCGACGCCGTCCAAATCCTCCACTGTCCCCAAAAAGTTCGGTGTCTGGAAAACGACCCCGCCGATTTCTTCATTTAACAATTCCTGAAATTCTTTCCGCTTAAACTTCCCGTTTTTCTCAAATCCAAACTCCTCCAGTGTGAAGTCCGCCGCCTCCAAGTAGGTTCGGAGCACTTGACGATAATCGGGATGAACGGAACGGGCCACCAAAAGTTTGCGACGGCCCGTGTGCCGGAGCGCGAGAAGCCCTGCCTCCGCGAGGCTCGTGGCCCCGTCATAATGGGACGCATTGGAAACATCCAACCCCGTCAGCTCGGCAATCAAACTCTGGTATTCAAAGATGGCCTGGAGCGTCCCTTGCGAAGCCTCTGGCTGATAGGGGGTGTACGCGGTGTAGAATTCGTTACGACCCATGAGCTGGGGCACGGCTGCGGGGATGAAATGTTCGTAGCTCCCGCCGCCAAGAAAGGAAAGGACCGATTTCGACCCTTGATTCTTCTTCCCCGTTGCCTCCAATTCGCGCCGGAGCTCCATTTCGCTCAAGGCCTCGGGAACTTTCAAATCGCGGGCACGGATCGAGGAAGGAATCCCCTTCAATAAATCTTCAAAATGCTTCACGCCGATCGCCTCGAGCATCTCGCGGCGATCGTCGGCGGTCAGTGGGTGGTAGTGCATTGGGCTTGGTACTGTTCGGCGGTGAGCAGGCTCCCCCACTCGGTGGAATCCGACATTTCGATTTCGTAGAACCAGCCGCGTCCGTATGGATCCTTGTTCACCAGCGAAGGATCGGATTCGAGGGATTTATTGGTATCGACGACGGTCCCGGACACAGGCGCGTAAATGTCAAAGGCCGCTTTCACGGATTCAACCACCGCAATGGCCTTTGCCTTCATAGCGGCAAGGTTTGACTTTGGAAGCTCCACGAAGACGACGTCCGAGATTTCGTGCTGGGCGTATTCGGTGATTCCCACGCGGACCCGGTTTCCGGTCCGTTTGGCCCATTCGTGCGTTTGGGTGTAACGAAGTCCGTCAGGAAATTCCATAGCTGGCCCTCTTGTAGAAAGGAAGTGGGGTGATTCGTGCTTTGATTTTTTGATTCCGGATGACAATTTCGATTTCGTTGCCCACTCTCGACTCTGAACAGGCCACGTACCCGAGACCGATGTTTTTCTTCAAGGTCGGCGCAAAACTCCCGCTCGTGACCTCGCCGAGGGACCCGCCCGCCTTTTCAATCGGACAGCCGTGACGTGGAATGCCGCGTTCAATCATTTCAAAACCCACCAGCCGCCGGGGGGCGCCCTCTTTTTTCTCGCGGACGTTGCGGTCCCGGCCGATGAACCTGTCTTTCTCCCAATCCACGGCCCACTCGAGCCCCGCCTCGACCGCCAAGGTGGAGTCATCCATGTCCTGACCGTAAAGAAGCATCCCCGCCTCGAGTCGAAGCGTGTCGCGGGCCCCAAAGCCGATGGGCTTCAGGTTCCAATTTTTTCCAGCCTCGCTCAAGGCCCGCCACAAAAACTCCGCCCTGGACATTTCGGCCATCACTTCAAATCCATCCTCACCGGTGTAGCCCGTCCGAGAGACGAGGACTTCCCCCCAGTCCGTTTTGAGAAGAAGGCATCGATAATATCGAAGTCCCGAAAAATCGCAACGGAAAACTGCCTCGGCGACCGGTGCAGCCTGCGGTCCCTGGAGGGAAAAAAGACACTGGGTTTCACTGACGTTTTCCAGTTCGACTGCCGCACTCAGACGCTCACGGATCCAAGCGAAGTCTTTGTCAATATTGGCGGCGTTGACAATGAGAAGAAACTGGTCCGCTCGCAACTGGTAGACAATGAGGTCATCAACGATCCCGCCGTTTTCGTTCAAGAGGGGTGCGTAGAGAGCTTTCCCATCCGCCAGCCGGTCCATTCTTCTTGGAAGAAGGTGATCCAGGAACTTTTTGGCCTCACGTCCGCCGAGGAGGAATTCGCCCATGTGCGAAATATCAAACAGTCCAACCCGGCTCCTGACCGTGTCGTGCTCCTCCAGAATGGAGGAAAAATAAAGCGGCACTTCCCACTCCCCAAAATGTCCGAAGTGGGCCCCTGCTTGGGCGTGGAGTTCATGAAGAGGAAGACGTTTCAAGGTTGCAGTCATAATAAAGAAGCTCAAGATTATACTGGAAAACGGCTGCCTTGCGGAAGGAAGAACTAGAAGTAAGCGACGAGCCACTCCTTGCACTGCAGGAGCGCTCGCTCGAGGAAATTCTCTTTCAGGGCGGCTCCGCTCTGGGCGTTCCCAGAGCCACCGACCCAACGCAAAAACCCCAGCGGACCGGCCCAAGCGGGATCCATCAAAAGCGATCCGGCTCCTTCCAGGTGACGGGCGGTCCCGAGTTTTACGTTCGTGGGAAATCGCCGGCTTGCAAACTCCAAGAAGCCCTCCAATTTGACGCCCCCGCCCGTAAAAAGAAAAGTAGGGTGGGCCGCCTTTTGGCCTTCCAGGAAAATTTGGATCTCTTGCTCGAGCCGGGAGAAAAGCTCCTCGGCAAACCCACGAAAACTTTTGTGGAAATCGCCTCGCTTGATCTGGTGATGAGGGTGCCCGTTCTTTTCCACCAAGGGGATCAACTCTTCCCCAAACTGGAGGTCATTCTCGAGCGAGGCGAATTGTTCCTTCAAGCGCCGCGCCTCGCGGCCTCCAATCTGCCAGGTTTCGGCGATTCGAGTCGTGAAAAAAAGACTTCCCCAATCCAAACTCTTGGCCTGAACGATTCGGCCTTCCCGGACGAGGACGAAGTGGGTGGCTGCATCGGAGAAATCAATCACGAGCACTTCCCCTTCTTTGTCGCTTTCGCTCAAGACCCCCTCGGCGAGCGCCAGTGTTTTTGGAAAATAGCCTTTCACGTTGAATTCCAGGGATTCTAGAAGACGCGTCACGTTCCGGAGCGACCCATAGTGGGTCGTGAACATTTGAAGCGACACAGCCAGCCGCTGGGCCTCGAGGCCGGCGGGATCTTTGACGTCCATCAGATCGTTCACCCAAAAGGATTCGGGCAGCGCCTGCAGGATCCACTCCTCAAGAGGCAATGGGGCAACGCTCCGCGTCTGGTCCACCACCTGCCGGATTTCTCGGGATGTGACCATTCGCGGGTAGCCAGAATAGTAGATCGAACTGGAAAAGCGGCTCATCTTTAAATGAGGACTTGAAAGGAGAACGTAGAGCGGAAGCTCAAAGACCCTTTCGCCGAGCGCAAGCCGCTTCACGAGCTCGCCCACTGAAATCAGCGCCTTCTCTATTTGGGAAACTTCCCCCTTTTGGAAACCCTCCGGTTCAGTGATCTCGGCGGTCTTCAGCACCCGGACCCCGCCCGGCTCAGATTCCACCCAAAGCCCAGCGATGCGATGCGTCCCAATGTAAAGGACCCAACTTTGATTTTCTGGTTCCTGGTTCATTTCTTCCTCACGATCACGTCTTCGTATTGAAGCTCGAGGTAAATGATTTGGTTCCGGTCAGGTCCCCTCAACAGGGGAATCAAGGAGTCAAGCGTGCTTAATTTCTTGAGCGGGTCGCGGCCGAATCGAAGCTCGGGACCCTTGTTCAATGCCAAAGAGACATTGCCCAGATGATCCAAGCGAATTCGTTCAATCGCTTCAGAACGATTCAGCGGGTGTCTGACCCAGGCCCGGGCGAGCCCCACGGCCTCCCGGAAACCGGAAGCGACGAATCGATGGCCCTTTTCAAGCTCATTTTGTTTAGTCTCGAAAGCCTCGATGAGTAAGACCTGCTGATTCCTCTCGGGCTCCACTCCGAGAACCACGCCATCCTCCCCGACTAAAAAAAAGGGCCCTTTGGGAAAAAACTCGACCTCGGCAAAGGTGTTCCGATCGAGAATTTCAACCCGAAGCGTTTGAGGAAAGGCTCGTGTGACGCGGGCTTCTCGAACCTTAGGGTCGCTCAAGAGGTGACGGGACACTTCCGCGGGTGAAATCGAGAAAAGATTTTGATTCAAATAACGCGTCTCGAGGTCCTGAATCCTGTCGCTTGAAAGGGCGCCCTGCGGGCTCACCTCGAGCCTTTGAATTAAAAAACCTGGGTCCGCGTAGAGATTTTGACGGATGCTCCAGAAAATACCGAAGCTGGCAACCGCCAAGAGCACGACCGGACCGGCTTTGACTATGCCTTCAGAAAGAAGACGAAAAATTCCGCCAAGAGCCTTCCCAATCAGCGTTCCTCCCCGTCTCTTTCTACGCTTTCCCATCTCGCCTCCGCCAAGCCATTTCGACCAGTTTGAGACAGAGTTCCTCAAAAGAAATGCCCGCCTCCCTTGCCGCCTTCGGGAGCAGGCTCAATTCCGTGAAACCGGGAATGGTATTGGCCTCCAACACAAAGGGATTTCCTTCTTCATCGGCCATCAAATCCACCCGAGAAAAATCTCTCAGCCCCAAGGCCCGATGCACACGAAGGGACAAACGCTGAAACCTCCCCCGCCAAAGCTCGGGGATGGGTGCCGGGACAAGGTATTGGGTCATTCCCGCCGTGTATTTGGCTTTGTAATCGTAAAAAGCGCGTTTCGGACGGAGCTCGACCACAGGGAGCGCCTGTCGTCCCAAGATTCCTACCGTGAATTCCCGGCCCGTGATTTTCTTTTCGGCTAAGAGCATAGGGTATCGTTTGAGTGCTAACATTATTTTTTCGACCGACCGCGAGAAATCTTCAACAAGAAATACACCAATACTTGATCCGTCGGCCACGGGCTTCACAAAAAAGGGGGTGGGAAAGTCCTCGAGCTTCCTCCAGTCCTTCCGGCTGAAGAGCGTCCAAGGCGGGGTGGGAATCTTTTCACGTTCGAAGACCCGCTTGGCCTCCGTTTTCTGGAAGGCGATGCGGCTTCCACGGGCATCAGAACCGACATAAGGAACCCCCGAACGCTCCAGCCGCTCCTGGATGGTCCCATCCTCTCCCCCCTTGCCGTGAAGGGCCAGGAAGGCTAGGTCGATTCGGGGAAGAAGTCTTTGGAGCCGGCGCGAATCCCGAGGATCAATGGATAGAACGCTCACCCCTGAACGGGCCAAGGCCTTGCGGACTGCCCGACCCGAGCGCAAGGAGATGGCCCTTTCCGAAGAGAGGCCTCCTGAAAGGACACCCACCCGAATCTGCTTCATAGGAAGGGATTTCGCAAAAGACAAGGGGTTACTGAAGCGTGGCGACGAGGCGCTCGGGGTTTGCGATGACTCGAATTTCCGGCTCGAGACGAACCCCGAAGGCCTCGAGCACTTTTTTCTGAGACAATTTGATGAGTTCGGCGACATCGGAAGCACGCGCGCCGCCCCGGTTCACGATGAAATTGGCGTGCCGATCGGAAATCATCGCCCCACCCATCCGATGCCCTTTGAGACCGGCCTGCTCGATTAACTGGCCGCTTGAGCCCTGCTTACCCTGCGGATTCTTGAACACCGATCCCGCACTCGGATAACGGAGGTCCTGGACGCCATTGCGGTAGGCGAAGTTGGCCAATATCTCAGCCTGGATTGCCTCCGGCGGACCCGGCTTCAATCTGAGACGAGCTTCCAGGATAATCCAGCCTTCGAGGTTGGTCCGGCGGTAGTCAAAAATGATTTGGTCACGCCCGAGGTGGCGGATTTCGCCGTCACCTCCCAGGACCGTCACTTCCTCAACCAAATCTCCGATCTCTCTTTTAATGCCGCGCTCACGGCTGAATCCCGCGTTCATTACGAGAGCGCCCCCCAGCGTCCCGGGAACGTGGCTCAAGAATTCGAGTCCACTCAGGCCGGCATCGCGAGTCGCAGTGGCCAAACGGTACAGGTTGATTCCGCTCGAGGCGGTGACAGTCGAGCGGTCGGAATCAAAAGCAATGCGGTTTTGTTCAAAACGGATCAGCGTGACGACAAGGCCCGGAAACCCTTCGTCGGGGAAAAGGATGTTCGAGCCCCTTCCCATGATGAGGAGCGGGAGTTCTTCCGAGCGGGCAAACTGGAGGAGCCGCTCAAGCTCGGCTGTGGAGGAGGGCTCCGAAAAGAAACGCGCGCGTCCGCCGATTTGAAACGTCGAATAACGTGCGAGGGAAACCTCAGACCGAAGCAGGGTTTTGAGATCGAACAGTTTTGATTCGTCGTGCAAATTCATCCGCCACCTCACCGATGTCGCCCGCTCCCAGAAAGGCGAAGATCCCCTCTTGTGAATTTCGATTCAAGAGGAAATCGATGACGTTCGACTTCGGGATCATCTTGACGGAGGGGTGTAAGGATTCCCGTACGGCGTCATAGATGAGTTCACTGGTAACATTATCCGGATTTTTTTCTCCGGCGCCATAAATTTCGGTCAGAATCAGTTCGTCCGCATCCTGGAAAGCCCGCCCGAATTCGCGGCCAAGGTAACGGGTCCGGGAAAATCGGTGCGGCTGAAAGACCACGGTGAGCCGCTTCCCGAGGCGAGTCAAGGCCCGGAGCGAGGCCATCACCTCAGCCGGATGATGAGCGTAATCATCAATGACCAGGGTGTGCTCCAAATCGAGCTTCACTTCCAAGCGCCGGCGTGCCCCCCGGAAACGAAAGAGGGCCTCGGTCACTTCGTCCAGATCGAGCCCCAGCTCGAGTAAAACCGAGATCGCCGCCATCGCATTCAAAATATTGTGAGCCCCGGGGACGGACAGGACGACATGGCCCGCGAAGAAACCGTTTTGATAAAGTTCAAATTCGGAATGGAAGCCTTCGAGGCGGATGCGATCCGCGTAGACCTGAGCTCGTGGGGTCCATCCAAAACTCACCGAGGGCCTCCCTCGAGCGGGAACCAGTTCCCGGAGGACCGGATCTTCATCGGAATAAACCACAAGCCCCGGGTTGTGACCATTGGAGAGGAAACGGCTCATTGTGCGCTTCAAGTCCTCCAGACTTTCATAATGGTCCATATGGTCCTCTTCCAGATTGGTGAGAACCGTGTAATTGGGCGCATAGCAAACTTGGGAGCCATCGCTCTCGTCCACTTCGGAGACGAAGTACTCGTTGCCGCCGAGGATCGCATTGGAACCCAAGTTCACGATGTCGCCCCCGATCAAACAGGTGGGGTGGCGGCCGGTCTCTGAAAGGACAAAAGAAATCATTGCGCTCGTCGTGGTCTTGCCGTGTGTCCCCGTTACTCCGATCGAGGTGTCCGCGTAGTTTAAGAGCGATGCCAAGGCCTCGGCGCGGTGGACGAGGGGAAGATGGCGTTCCCGTGCCCAAACGATTTCGGGATGATCCTTGGCGATGGCCGAAGAGTAGACTACCAGGTCTTTCTCCCGCAGAAATGCCTCTTCTTGTCCAACGTGAACTTCGATCCCCAAGCTCTTCAATTCCCGGACGGAGCGACTCTCCAGACGGTCCGAGCCCGCTACGTCAAGACCCCGATGCCTGAGCACTTTCGCAAGACCACTCATCCCCACTCCGCCGATGCCCACAAAATAAATCCGTCGGGAGGGATCCAAGAGAGATTCACTCACTCGGTTCACGTGAGGCGGATCTCCTTTTCGGATAAAAGTTCTTCCACGGCGTCCACGAGATGGTCTGCGGCCCTTGGCCGTGCAAGCTCGCGTACATTCCGGGAAAGTTTCTTTCGAAGTTCGGGCGAATGAACCAAGGCGAAGACATTTTCCCTCAATTCTTCCGGCGAGCATTTTTCTTCCGAGAGAAGGACGAGGGCGCTTTCTCTTTCAAAATAACGGGCGTTCATTTCCTGGTGCCCCTCGGCGTGAGGATAAGGAAAAACAATGGCAGGAAGTCCGAAGAGGGCCAACTCAAACAACGTGCTGGCCCCGGCTCGCGTCACTGCCAAATCGGCCTGGGAATAGAGCTCCTCCATTCTCTCGTGATAGGCAACCACTGAAGCCTCGATTCCGATCGCCGGGTACATTTTCTTGAAACGCTCTAAATCCCCCTCTCCTGTTATATGAGTTACGGCTAATCTCGATTTTTCTTCATCGGAAAGAAGCCGGAGCATCTCCTCCCAGAGTTGATTGATCGCCTGAGAACCCTGTGAGCCCCCGACCAGGAGAACGTGCACCTTTCCAGACGAGGAAGCGAGAGTGGGTTCACCCCTCTTTACGGCCCTTTCAACCAAGGAAGCCCTCAACGGAAGGCCGGTCACAACGGTCTTCGCAACAGGAGTCAGCGGATCGCCCGTCTCAAAGCTCAACGCGATTCGATCCACCCAAGCAGTCAGCCAGGCATTGGCCTGACCGATTTTTCGATTCTGTTCGTGGATGAAGGTGGGCACTCCCTTGACTCGACTCATGACAAGACCCGGAAAGGAGACGTAACTTCCGAATCCGATGCAGAGATCGGGTTTGAAAAGGGCAATCTGCCTTTCCGATTTCCGAAATGCGTGTACCAATTTTAGCAAAAATTGAAAGAACCGGCCAAGGAATTTCAATCCGTTCGGCCTTGGAAAAGGAAAATCAGGAATAAACTCAAACTGAACCGCGAGCTCCCGGCGAATCGGGGTGACGAGCGGGCGCGCCCGCTCTCCCGTCACGAAAAAAATTTCCGACCCGGGATGACGCTTGCGAAGAGACTCGGCAAAGGCGACAGCTGGATAAACGTGGCCGCCTGTGGGACCGGCAAAGATCCCGATCTTCATCGGGACCGTCTGGAATTCGAGCGGCCGCGCTGGAGAGCCCGATCCATTGCGAGAAGCATGCCGACGGCCACCAAGTTAAAGACGAGCGAACTTCCCCCATAACTCACAAAAGGCAAGGGGAGACCCTTGGTCGGGATGAGGCCCGTGGCCACTAACATATTGATGATCGCCTGAAGGACTATCAGGAGCGTAAGCGAAGTTACAAAAAACTTCTCGTAGCTCCCAGAGGCGCGCCGGGCAATTTTCATCCCCGTCCAGAAAATCATCCCATAAAGGAGAATCAAGGAAAGGCTTCCGATGAGGCCCAGCTCCTCCGCAATGATGGAAAATATGAAATCGTTGTAACTTTGGGGTAAGTAGAAAAGTTTTTGGGTACTCTCCCCCAATCCCACCCCCTTCACTCCGCCCAGACCAAACGCCAGCAGGGATTGGATGATCTGGAACCCGCTTCCCTTGGGATCACTCCAAGGATTCAAGTAAGCCGTGACGCGGCTTAAACGGTAAGGCGTCCGAATCACAAGGAAGTAAAGGGCGGGCAGGAAAAAAAGGCTGGCGATCAAGACGAAGCGGAAACGAAGGCCGGCGAGAAAAAAAAGAAAAGCTGAGATCAGAAAAATGAAAACGGAAGACCCCAAATCGGGCTCCAAGAGGATGAGGGCGCAACTGGCTCCCAGAATCAACATCGGTGGCAGCAAGACGGAGAATTCTCCCCGCTGGATTCTTTTAATCCGACGGCTGAGATAATCCGAAAGATAAAGGCAAACCGCGATCTTTGTGATCTCAACCGGTTGGAAGTTGACCGGTCCCAGCCGAATCCAGCGCCTCGCCCCGCCTGCTTGATGGCCAACCACGGGAATCAGGACGAGGATCAGAAGGGTGAAGGAAAGAATCAAAATTTCCCATGACCGCTCCTTCCAGAGGTAAGCATCCAGACTCGCAGTAAAAAAAAGAAAGGCGGTCCCCACGAGCGCGTAAAGGACATGACGCTTCAGAAAATAAGTGGGGCTTTTGAAGATCTGGTCTGCGTAAATGGCACTGGCGCTGTAGGTCATCACAATTCCAAAACACACCAGGGCGTAGACGGAGATGAAAAGAAGGCGGGCTTCCTTCGACATGGCTTTAACGGACGATGGTCGTGCGGTCCCGCTCCCTCGCCTCCTGAACCAATCGCTTGAAGAGTTCGCCCCGCTCCTTGTAATTTGAAAATTGATCAAAACTCGCGCAGGCGGGCGAGAGCAAAACGATGTCACCGGGCCGGGCCGTCTTGATCGCCTGCCCAAAGGCCTCCCGTAAATCGCGGGCTTGGACCAGGGGAACCGTCCCCTCCCAGTTTTTCCAAAGGAGGTCCTGGGCTTCTCCGAAGATCACGACTTGTCGAGCCTTTCTCGTCAAGGGGTCACGGACGGAACGAAAATCGCTCGCCTTGGCGTGACCTCCCGCCAGAAGGATCACGCGTTTATCCGGAAACCGGGCCAGGGCCCACGCAAGGGCCTCAAGGGTCGTGCACTTCGAATCGTTCACAAAGTGAACCCCGTCAAGCTCGCCCAGCCGTTCTAGGCGGTGTTCGAGGCCCTCAAATTTTGAAAGGACTTCTCGTGTTTTTTCGGAAGCGAGTCGTTTGAGCCGGGTGAGTTCATGAAGGATAGCCTCGTTGTCGTTCGGTCCCTCTTCTCCCCAGTACACGACATTGCCTTTGAAACAATAATCGGGAAAGTATTTTTCCCGGTCCCTCCGGCGGATGAGGGCAACGTCCTCGGAATTCTGATTTTGAAAAAGCCGGAGCTTCGCAGCCACGTAATCTTCCAGGGTTGGGTGCCAATCCAGGTGATTGAGCCCCAAGTTGATCAAGATCCCGTACCGGGGCCGAAAGGAATAAGTGTGAAGGAGTTGAAAGGAACTCACTTCGAGCACCACCTGGGAGCTCGGAGCCAGACGATCGACCTCCCCGATCCAGGGATTGCCGATGTTGCCGCAAGCCACGCTTTTGATTCCATTCGCTTGAAGGAGGCGATGGACCAGGGTCGTCACCGTAGTCTTCCCGCTTGTCCCCGTGACGGCGATGACCTCACCCTTGAAAAACCAGGACGCCACTTCAATCTCGCTCACGAGGGGAATCCCCTTGCTCCGAACCACTTGATAAACCGGTGCGGCGGGAGAAATGCCAGGTGAGATCAAAACCCAATCTGCTTCGAGAATTTTCGGAAGGGTGTGTCCTCCCAACTCAAACGGAATTTTTTCAGACTGCAGGCGATCAGAGCGCTTTTTGAGGACGGAGGAAGTTTGGGTATCGGAGACAAAGACATCGTACCCTCTCTTTTTTAGGAAGAGAGCGCTTGCAAGACCCGTCTCGCCAAGACCGAGAACGACAAAACGCTTGCTCATCTTAATTTCAAAGTACTCAGACCCACCAAGGCCAAGAGAAAAGAAATGATCCAAAGCCGGATCGTCACCTTGGATTCCGGCCAGCCACGGAGCTGAAGATGATGGTGAAAGGGTGACATCAGAAAGATCCGCTTCTTAAAAAGCTTGAAGCTCGCCACTTGGAGGATCACCGAAAGAGCCTCCCAGACAAAAATGCCGCCCACGATCAAAAGCACGAGTTCTTTTCGGGTCAGGACCGCAACGGCACCGAGTGCCCCGCCGAGCGAAAGAGAACCCGTGTCCCCCATCATCACCTCGGCCGGATAAGAATTGTACCAAAGAAAACCGGCGCTCGCTCCCACGAGGGCCGCGCAGAAAACGGTCAATTCGCCCGCGCCCGGTACGTAGGCCATTTGAAGGTAGGTGGCATAGTCGACCCTGCCCACGACATAGCAGAGCACGGCAAAGGCACCAGCCACGAAAAGAAGGCAGCCGATTGCAAGGCCATCCAAACCGTCCGTCAAGTTGAGGGCGTTGGAAGTCCCCACGAGAACCAAAACGACAAAAGGAATGAAAAAAGCCCCCAGATAAAGGTAGAAGTTCTTGAAAAACGGGAAGTAAATCAACTTATCGAAGCTGGGATCCAGATAAAGCCAGAGCCCGAGCGCAATTCCAGCCACCAGCTGTCCGGAAAGTTTCATGAAAGAAGAAATTCCTTTCGAGCTCTTTCTCCGGAGTTTGTTCCAGTCATCGAGGAAGCCGACGGTCCCAAACCACAGGACGACTAACACGAGGATCCAGACCGAGGCGACCGACCAGTTTCCCCAAAGGAGCATCGAGAGAACGAGACTCGCGATGATGAGGATCCCTCCCATAGTCGGAACGTTTTTCTTGTGGGCGAAGAAGGCATGGATGGATGGGGCATATTCCCGCTCGGTATGGGCCAAGGCCGACATTTTCTTGAGCCAACGAATCACCCGCGGCCCCAGAATCAAACAAATAAGAAAAGCGGTGACGCTCGCTCCGGCTGCCCGGAAGGTGATGTATCGGAAAACATTGAAGACCGGATAAAAATCCTTGAGGGGATAAAAAAGGTGGTAGAACACAGGAAACGAATTTTACCGCCCTGAGAGAGCGACTCCGCTGTCCCGTGTCAGGGCGTGAATGACCTCCTCGAGCTTCACCGTCCGGGAGGCCTTGAAAAGAATTTGATCCCCCGGCCGCAAGAAATGTCCCAGAAAGTGGGCCAGCATTCCCTTGTCCTCAAAATGAAGCGTGAGCGGCGGGCTTCCCGCCTGCTCGCAAACGAGCGCCGCCTCCTTCATCCAATCTCCCAAGGCGAGAAAAACCTGAAAATTTTTTTCGCCGATCTTTTCTCCAAGGGCCCGGTGATAGGCCGCTGCTTCTCCACCCAGCTCCCTCATGTCGCCAAGGACCAGAATTTTTCTTCCGCCCCCTTCGAGACCGGCGAAGGCGTCGAGTGCCTTTTCGAACGAATAGGGGTTCGCATTGTAACAATCATTGACGAAGGTCACGCCTCCGCGCGGAGAGAAGATTTCAAACCTTCCGTGTGGAAAGGCGACGTCCTTCCAAACGGTGGGAAGCTCGGACAAGGAAACCCCGCACGCGAAAGCGACCGTCAAAGCCGCCAAAGCATTTTCCGCTTGAAAGGCTGCATGGCCCGGGAAGCGGAATTCCCACTTGTCGTTCACTTCGAACGTCACCCACCCCTCCCGCGTCTCAAGCGATGTGAGACGGAAATCGGATGACTTTTTCTTTCCGAAGAAAAGAATGGGAACCTTCCGTTTCTTGGCCCTTTGAATCAGTTCGGGGTCATGATCGGGAAGGACCAGGGTCCCCTTTCCCTTCACGAGTGCGTCCGCCAATTCGAGCTTGGCTTCATAGATCCGAGCGAGGGAACCGAATCCCTCGAGGTGGGCTGCCGACACGCAGGTGATGAGACCCACTCTGGGTTTGAGGATTCCACCGAGCCTTCGAATTTCTCCCGGATGATTGGCCCCGAGTTCTGCGATACAGTATTGATGCTCGGGACGCAATTGAAAAAGGGTTAGGGGGAGACCGAGGTGATTGTTGTAGTTGCCGGAGGAACGAAGGGTCTCGAATTTCTGGTGGAGGACAAAGTAAACCAATTCCTTCGTGCTCGTCTTTCCAACGCTCCCGGTCACGCCCACGCCCACTGCCGGGAAGCGACCCCGGTAGCTGGCCGCGAGGACAGCCAAGGCCTCCTCGGGTTCGGACACAAGGACAAGATTATGAAAGAGCGCTCTTTCCCGAAAAAGTTTCTCCCGCGCTTGTTTAAAAAAATCCTTTCGGATGACGGCCCCGTTGGCCCCTCGTCGAAAGGCTTCCCAAAGATGTTCGTGGCCGTCTTCGCGGCCTCCTTTCAGGGCAAAGAAGACATCACCCGCCTTGAGGGTCCGCGTATCTATGGAAGCGCCGGACCAGCTCTTCTGGGGATCCGGTAGAACGAGCTCTCCTTTGGCGTCCCGAGCTGCCGTCTCAAAATTCCATTCAGAGGACGACACGGCTTCTCCTTTTCTTTTTGAGAAATTCTCTTACGACTTCGCGGTCATCAAAATGAATCCGGTGGTTCCCGATGATCTGATAATCTTCATGGCCTTTGCCCAGGATGAAGACCACATCGCCCGGCTCGGCCAAGGTAAGCAGTTCGTGGATGGCCTCTTGCCGGTCGAGAATTTCGAGCACGTTGGGCAAGGGCCTGCCGGCCGGAAGACCCTTTTTCATTTCGCCGAGGATCTCGCGGGAGTCTTCGGTCCGCGGATTATCGGAAGTCAGGATCACAAAATCGGAATAATGAAAGGCGATCCGGGTCATCTCCGGCCGCTTGTAAGGATCCCGATCGCCGCCGCAGCCGAAGAGCGTGAGAATCCGTTTGGGTTGAAGCCTTTGGGCTTCCGAGAGGATGTGTTCAAACGCATCGGGCGTGTGCGCGTAATCGACGAAGACCGAAAAACCGTTGCCTTCGATCCGCTCAACTCGTCCCGGCACACCGGGAAACGTTTCGAGCGCTTCCCGGAAATCGGCGGGGTCAAACCCGAGAAGATCCAGACTGGCCAGAACGCAAAGAAGATTGGCCACGTTGTGCATCAGGGGAAGCCGGCTCCGGAACTCCGAGCGGCCGGCGGGACCCTGAAAGACAAATTCGCTCCCGTCAAAATCGGTGGATGCTTCCCGCACGCGGTAATCGGCGTCCTCCGTCAGGCTGAAACTTTTTGCCTGCGGGTTTTCCGCAAGAAGGCGGCGGCCGTAAGGCGAATCACGATTGATCAACATTTTCTTGGGACGCGGTGATTGAACAAATAGAAGCCGCTTGGCCTGAAAATAGTTTTCAAGCGACTGGTGGTAATCCAAGTGTTCAGGTGTGAGCTGCGTGAAGACGGCCAGCTCGAACTCAAGGCCCCCCGTCCGCCTCTGGACGAGCGCGTGTGAGGAGACTTCCATGGAGACGGCCTGAATGCCCTGCTTCACCCATTCACCCAAAAGCGAAAAAAGTTCCTCGGCTCCGGGTGTGGTGTTGGTGAGCGGCTCGGATCGCTCTAGCGTCTTCACGCCGAGCGTCCCGAGATAGGCTGAGGGAATGCGCTGGCTCAAGAGTTCATGCAAAAGATACGCGATGGTCGTTTTTCCATTGGTCCCCGTCACACCCACCAGGCGGAGCTTCTCAGAAGGAAATTCGTAGAATTCGTTTAGGAACTGGGTCAAGGCTTGACGGGCATCCGGGACCCGAAGATAAATCGTCTCGCTGGACAAGGTCACGGCCGGCGGTTTTTCACCCACGATCACCCGCGCCCCGCCGCGGAGGGCGTCTTCGATGAAACGGTGTCCGTCCGAATCCGGGCCGGGACACGCCACGAAGAGATCGCCCTTTTTTACGCACCGAGAATCGGAAACGACCATCGAGACCTCAACGGTAGGCTTCCAATTGACCGCTTCCAGGAGGGTCTGCTTCCGAACCAGTTGTTGGAGTTTCAACGAAGGCTCTCCTTTGGACTTTCCTTACTCATTTACGGTCACTTCTTCGTAAGGTTGAATCGAAGTTCGGGGGAATTCAGATGGAAGGCAAAAATTTCCGGAGGCCCTTTGTCCGGGAGGGCGAAATCCGCCTCCACGGTGTCCACCCGGGCCTGAGAAAGACCTTGGGATTCCATCCATTCTCCCAACAAATGCACGGTCAGGTCCGATCCCCAGACCTGCACGCGGAGCTTGCGGCCCGGAAGGAGGGACAGGGGTTCATACCGGACCCGGAGATGGCCGGAAACCACCTGAAAGCGGTCCTGCCATGAAATCCACGGATCTTTCAGGGTGAAGACCGGTTGGAAAAGATGCGGAAGGAAAACACCCCGAATGGGAGTGCCGGCCTTCTTCTCCACCCGCTTCAACGCCCAAAAACCCATCCCGGCGTTGAAGAGCTCCGCCACGAGAACCCCCCAGGCAAGTATAAGGAGCCAACGCCCGGGGTTCAGCTTCACGATCTTACTTAATGTAGGATCGTTGCGAGCCGACTGTCCTCGTTCCTGCCTGCGTCGGACCTGTTCCCTCGTGCGATTTCATTTCCGAGAGCTCGCCCTGCAAACCGGCCACTTGCTGGTTGAGATCCGCAATGGCCCGGGCCTGGTCCCGGTTTTGTTTCTCGAGTTCCTTCGTCCGTCCACATCCCACCAGCACGAGCACGGCCAGTAAGGAAAACGTTGCCACACTGCTTGACCTTCTCATCATTGATTGATCCTCCTTTAAGGTTGTCAATGAACTAACGCGTGAAAAAAGAAAGGTAAAGACTCAGACCCGAAAACGCAAACGTCAGAAAGAGGAGCGCAAAATCCAACTTGGAAGGCGCCTCTCCCCCAACGACGGCCGAGGGCAAGGCATCAGAAACTTGTTGCGGCGCCTCGATCCGAATCCGAATGTCCTTATTGGATCCTTGGTCCATAGAAACCTCCACTTAAAACGGTTGAAGAGGGGGGTGTCGACCTCGTGGAGGACCGCGTCGCCGCCTGGATCGCGAGATCATAAATCTCCTTGCGGCGGATGACCTTGAGGAAACTCTCCACCACCTTCGGGTCAAACTGACTTCCGCTGTTCTCCTGAATCTCCTCGAGGGCCTCCTCCACTGAAAGTCTCTTCCGATAAGTCCGATGGGAAACCATGGCCAGAAAGGAATCCACCGCCGCAACGATCCGGGCCCCGATCGGAATCTCCTCGCCTTTCAGACCCCGTGGATAGCCTTTCCCATCATAGCGCTCCCGATGATGCAGGACGATCGGAATGACGGGCTTGAGCGAACCGATGGAGCGAAGCAGCGCTGCTCCCCGCATCGGAATTCGCTTGATCTGTTCAAATTCCTTTTTCGTCAGCTTGGTTTTTTTATCCCAAACTTTTTCCGGGAACGTGAGCTGGCCCGCGTCCAGAAGAAGGATGGCTCTCTGAAGGTGCGTGAGTTCCCGTCCGTTCAGATTCATGTCTTTGCCAACCTCCATCACGATTTTCCCGAAAATCGGAAGCTGGCCCCGCTCACCGCCGTAATGAAGTTCTAGAAGGTCATTGATGGTCTGAATACTGCCAAGCGTCAGCTTTTCCGTTTCCTCGAAAAGTTGAGCGTTACGAATGGCCACGACCGCCTGCTCGGAAAGAGACTTTAGGATTTCCGTGTCCATTTGAGTAAAGGATTGGTCATCCACCTTGTGCCAAAGGCTGATGACGCCCAGCACGTCTTCTTCAATGAAGGGCACCACGACCGAACGCCGGTCGAAGTGAGGGGTCCCGCTTTCGGCCACCCGGCCCTCCAGCCCGCGGCCCACCAAAAGGCGGTGCTTGCGCCGGACGTGCGGGTCCTCGCCGAAGGAAAAACAGGGAAGCAAGTGCTTTCGATCCGCATCCATCAACATGATCGAACAACCCTGCGCCTTCAAGACCTGGGCGCAGAGCCTTCCGATGCGCGGCAAAAGTTCGTTCAAACGCAACGATGAACTGATCACCCGATGGACGGAGTGCATCGTCGATAGCGCGAGCGCCCGCGGATGCACGGTCTCGTAAAAGTTGTCGAGCTCATAGGTCTTGTAGGCCAGCTCCACCTGAGTTTGCAAGAAATGATCGAACAGGGGGAAAAGCGGCCGGATTTGTTTTTCAGGAAGGGTGAAGGAACAAAGAACGAGGAAGGCTTTGAGTCTCCCCAAGTGTCTGAGGGGAAAGATCCCGCCGATGCGGCCGTAAGCGCATTTATAGAATGATGGATCGGCCTCGGGATCGTCCTGCTGTTTATCCACGAGCTGGCTGAAATATTTTTCGAGGAAGGCCGCGCAACTCGCCTGATTGGACTTGGAGGAGGCGTAGAAGGAACAATTTCCCTTCCGATCCAAGCGAAGGAGATGGTTTTCTCCGGATTCTCCGATGAGATAGAGCCATCCCAGCGGATTTCCGAAGTTTTTGTTGAAAGCCTTGTAACCTTCCTGCCACTCGGGATTGGGAAGAAGAAATCGCTCGACGACGCTTTTTTGCTGCCTTAACTTCATCTCTTTCTTGGAGTTACACCGAGGATTCTATCACACTCGCTCGTAGGGTTCAAAGAGGCGTTTGAATTCATCCTGGGCGAAGCGGTCCGTCATCCCGGCCAGATAATCGCAAAGGGCCCGATGCAAACCTTCTTTATCCGCCCAACTGCGGACGCCGGGTGGAAGCTGTCCGGGTTTTTTCAAGTAGGCCTCAAAGAGACTCCGAAGTAAACGCTGGGCTTTTTCCGTCATCCGGACCACCCGGTAATGCTGGTAAAGATTTTCATGGAGGAAACGACGGAGATCCTCTTTTTTCCGTGTCAAGGAGGGGGAAAAAAGCGTGAGGGGTTCCTTTCCCTTCTGAAGGTCGGCCGGGCGGCGGATACCGAGCCGCTTCAAGTGCCGGCGGGTCGTCTCGACCAAATCCGTCACCATCCGGTTGATGAGGAGCCGGATCGTGAGTCGTTTTCGCTGCGTCTCTTCGATCCGTCGGTATTTCCCTCGAATGTAAATCTGGGTATCCCGCCAAATCGCAATTTTCTCAAGCTGTGCTTCATTGATTAACTGGGCCCGGAGTCCGTCATCCAGGTCATGGCAAGTGTAGGCGATCTCGTCGGATTGATCGACCACGTCGGCCTCGAGGGAACGAAAACGTTTCTGATTTTTCCCCTGGAAACGCTCGGGATGTTTTTTCAAACCCTCGCGCGTTTCAAAGGTGAGGTTCAGACCGGGGAATTCCGCGTAACTGTCCTCGAGCTTCTCGACGATGCGCAGGCACTGGACGTTGTGTTCGAAGCCGCCGTGTCCTTTCATCAATTCCGCAAGCGCCCATTCTCCGGCGTGGCCGAAGGGGCCATGCCCGAGGTCGTGCGCCAGACTAATTGTTTCGATCAAATCTTCGTTGAGGGCGAGGACGCGGCCGATGGTCCGTGCGATCTGGCAGGTCTCGAGCGTGTGGGTCAGGCGAGTCCGGTAGTGGTCGCCCTCGTGATTGACGAAAACCTGGGTCTTGTATTGAAGGCGGCGGAAGGCTGTGGAATGAATAATCCGGTCGCGGTCCCGCTGGAAGGCCGTCCGAAATTCGTGTTCCTTTTCGGGCCACGCCCGTCCTCGGGAGTCTCGGCTCCGGACCGCGTAGGGCGCGAGCCTTGATTCTTCTTCCGACTCGACCGATTCCCGCCGGCTCATCACATCGCCCGGAGCGAACGGCGAAGTTCCCGATAGGTCGCTTGCAGGGAATCGGAAATCACCTTGGTGCCGGTAAGGACCGGCATAAAATTCGTGTCCCCCTTCCAGCGGGGAACGATGTGAAGATGCACGTGACCCGGGATCCCGGCCCCGGCGATCCGGCCGAGGTTGATCCCGAGATTAAAACCTTGCGGCTTGAGGGCTCTCGTCAAAAGCGCGGTCGAAAGATCGAGAAGTCTGAGAAAATCCAATCTCTCAGGGTCGCCGAGCCTCTCCAAAGAGGGAACGTGGCGATTGGGAGCGACCATGAGGTGGCCGTTCGTGTAGGGAAAACGATTGAGCAAAATGAAGGCGTGGCGGGAACGGTGAAGGAGATGATTCTTTGCGTCTTGTCTAGACGAGGAACGAAGGTCCTTGCAAAAAAAGCAACCTTTCGTCCGTGCTTGCCCTACGACGTAAATTTTTCTCCAAGGGGCCCAGAGGGGCTTCATAGGATGATTTTGAGCTTTCCATAAAGATCGAGGAGCGCATTCAAGCTTTCAAGATCCCAGACGTGGATCTTTCCTTCCTGGGCCATTAGCTTTGCGTTGAGTTCAATGCCGGCGAGGGCCACCATCACCTTGCGTTGCATCCCCTTGCGGAACCGCTTCAGCTCGTCTGAAAAACCGGCCACATCCCCTTCCATCACCATGTCCCGATAGACCTGGCAGAACCAGCGCCCCTGCGAAGTGCGTCCCTGAATCGGAAAATACCGGCCGTTGGTGGGTCGGCTCGCGAGTTCCAGAAAGGTGGGGCACTTGATTTTTTTTTGGCCGACTTCGACCACATCGTTTCGAAATTCGCCGAAAAGAGACTCCAACCGGGCCGTGAGATCTCGCCGGTCCTCCTCTTCAACCCGACGGATTTCGTCGCGGAGCTTCTCTTCGAAGAGAAGCCGAGCACGTTCCCTTCCGAGAAGCACTTCCCGCTCCTTGACTTGGTACACGTTTCTCAACCAGAAGCGGAACAGGGAATCGGTCAGCGTGTAAAAGGACCCTTTCTTTGCCAGGATGCCTTCCCCCACGAGCCGCTGCAGGACCTTTTGCGTCTCGGTCCCCTTTTTCCCCAAGTACGAGGCGATTTGAAAAAGTTTCGCGCGGCCCTGCGCGATGGCCACAAGGGTCTTCACGGCAAGCCGGGCCAGACGCCCCAGCCGGATGAGGCCCTGGAGTTCGGATTCAAAGTGGTGATTGAGAAGTCCGCGATCCGAGAAGAGCACTTCCGTGAACACGCTCACGAAAAACTCCCGGTCCCAATTCGCAGGCTTTTTCTCAAGGGCCGATCGCCCGGCGCTCTCGAGGAAGAGATCAACGTAATACGGATGATTGCCCAGCAAATGGCTCAAGAGCCGCAAATCAGAATCCGGAACCCCCGGTTCGGGGTAATGCGGGTCAATCCAAGTCCGGAGTTCCTTCAGACAAAGGGGCCCTACTTCGATCACTTCAAAATTTCCGAAAAGGAGAGACAGCCGGTCGCTGAAAATTTCCTGGGTCCGATGGGGCACCGAACTGGTGACGAGGAAAAAGGTGTCCTTCTGGATCATCATCTCTTTACCAAAAAGCCCGAAGGGATCCGTGATCTCCAGATCTCCGATCAGCGGGAACTCATCGATGACGAGCAGGATCTTCTTGCCCGTCTCTTCACGCAAGACAGCGGTGAGTCCCAACAGTTCGCGGAAGGCAAGGGCGGTTTTCTTCTGGAAGGCGTGTCGCTTGACCTCCCGCATTCGCTCGAGAGTCCTCGGAGCGAATCCCCGCGAAACGCGGACCAAGGGTTGAAACTCCTCGGGAACGGGAATTCCTTTTGAGGCCAAGAGACCCTGGAGGAGGGAGCCGAGCCAACGCTCGAGAAATCCGTCGAAATCGCCTTCCTTGAGGAGAATATAAATGGGGATGATTTCGGGATCCTTTTCGAGCCGCGCCAAAAATTCGCGCAGGAGAAAAGTCTTTCCGATGTAGCGAGGGCCCACCAGGCCTACGTTTTGCCGGTAGCCCTTTTTCAAAGCTTCGAGCCTTTGCCCGAGCCGCGCCAGAATTTCTTCCCTGCCGATCAGGGGGATGGAGACCTGCATCTCCCTTCCTATGGATGGTGATTCTTGATGGTAATTGAAACCGGGGAGGGAATTAAACTGACAGGATAAAAACCTTTTGCTTGGCTCCCCCGCCGATCGTCGCTTATCAAAAATTTTCAAAAACCATTTGTTATGATACACCCGCTTGAGGAGAAATCAAGCGCAAACAAGCGGCTAGCGGGAATCGAACCCGCATCACAAGCTTGGGAAGCTTGGGTAATGCCACTATACGATAGCCGCGCGAGCGATTAAAAAGAGCAGATTTTTCTGAAAAGGCCAAGCCGTTCGTCGATTTCGGCGAGATTGAGAGAACGCAATCGGTCGAGGCTAAAATTTTCCACCGTGAACGAAGCAACGACGGCGCCGTAAGCCACTGCCCGTTTCAAGTTCTCAAAGCCCATGTCCCCCGTCTTCGCCAAATACCCCATCATCGCACCGGCAAAAGAATCGCCGGCACCGGTCGGATCAAAGACGGATTCAAGAGGGAAGGCCGGAAGCGCGAAAAAATTCCCCTCATCGAAGACGAGGGCACCGTGTTCCCCTTTCTTGATGATGATCTTGCCGGGTCCCCACGAGCGGATTTTTTGCGCTGCTTTAATGAGGTTGGTCTCTTGGGAAAGCTGCCTCGCCTCTCCGTCGTTGACCACAATACCGTCAACATGGGACAACACCCGGAGGAGCTCCGGTTTCTTGTGGGTGATCCAGAAATTCATCGTGTCGCAGGCCACGAACCGGGCCTTCGGCCTTCCGATTTGCTCGAGGACCCGCTCCTGTAGAACCGGGTCAATATTAGCGAGAAAGACGAAATCCGGGTTCGTCTTGAAATGGATCTGGGGGGAGAATTCGGTTAAGACATTTAACTGAGTCTCGAGGGTTTCGGCCGTGTTCATGTCAAATTGGTAACGTCCCCGCCAGAAGAAGGTCTTGCCGTGGGTCGTCTGAAGATGGCTCAAATCAATCGGCCTCTCCTCCAGAATTTTACGAAACTCCTTCGGGAAATCTTTTCCGATGACCGCCACGAGGCTCACGGGGGTGAAAAAACTTGCAGCGTAGGAAAAATAAGACGCGGATCCGCCGAAGGCGCGCTCGCGCCGGCCGAAGGGAGTTTCCACTTCATCGATCGCCACCGTTCCGATCACGGCCAGCGGAAAATTATTCTTCATAGGCCTCCATGGCTTCACACAATTCTCTGGCAGCCGCACAAGGATCGGAGGAGCCAAATACCGCCCGCACCACCGCGACACGACGAGCGCCCGCGGCCAAAACTTCCCCAATATTGGTTGAATTGATTCCGCCAATTGCGACAAAAGGAATCCGGACGCGTCCGGCCACCTTGCGAATCAGCCGGGTTCCCACCGGCCGGTAATGCTGCTTCGTCGGAGTTTTAAAAATAGGGCCCACGCCGATGTAATCCACTCCCTCCCGCACGGCGTCGAGGGCCTGCTCGAGACTGTGTGTAGAGCGGCCAATGAAAAGTGGCCCGGGGGCCACAATTTTCCGAACGGCCTCCATGGGAAGATCGTCCTGGCCAAGATGCACACCGTCCGCTTTCAGGGCAAGGGCCAAGTCGAGCCGGTCATTGACAAAGAAAAGTTTGCGAAACCGGTCCGCAATTTTTCGAAAGCGCAGTCCGAGCCGGTAAAGGGATGCGTCGCTTAGGTGCTTGGACCGAAGCTGGACAATGTCCGCGCCTCCCCGATAAGCCGCCTCCACCTGGTTCAGGATTCGAGGATCGTCGCCCGAGAGGTCCGTCACAGCGTAGAGCCTAAAATTTTCGAAGACTTTCTTTTTCCAATTCATAAAGGTGAAAACGAATCCGTTGAAACGAACGAGCGGCCGCGGGGCAATTCATTTTGGACACTTCCTCCAAGACCCGGCTCGCTTCCTGGGCCCGTTTCAGGTTGCTTAAAAAAAGATCCTTCCAGTTCGGGTTCTTCTTGTCCCGGATGAAACTCCGGGCGCCGACGTCTTGGTTTGAATTCCGGGCCTGCACGAGTTCACGGTCGGGAATTTTGAGTCCCAGCAAGGCCTTGGTCAAGTCGTGACGGGTGCGCTTGAACCGGGCCGTCAACCGGGAATCAGAAAAGTGAAACCGTGCGATATCCTCTGTGACCCGAAGCGCTTCCTTCGCCCGGTTGTAATTTGCATCCAAGATCCGTAAGAGCGAACGATTCATTGACGGACCTTCCTCAATAAGGCCGTGGTGGAGCGCCCGGTAACAAGCGTAACGCGCCGGACACGGCCCTTCCATGATTCCACTTCTTTCGCGCCGGCGATCTCGGCTTTTTTCCAGTCCGCGCCCTTCACGAGAACATGCGGCTTCAATTCGCAAATCAGGCCAAGCGGGGTGTCCTCCGAAAAAAAGGTGACGTAGTCCACAGCTTGAAGCGCCGCCAAAACTTTGGCCCGGTCCTTTTCGGAATTCACCGGGCGGCCCGGACCTTTGAGACGGCGCACGGAGGCATCCGAGTTGAGTCCTACGACGAGGACGTCGCCGAAACGCTTCGCTTTTTCGAGATAGGTGACGTGGCCAACGTGAAGAAGGTCGAAGCAGCCATTCGTGAAAACAATCCGCCGGCACCGGGCGCGGAGCTCGGAGGCGATCCGCCGAATGGAGGCGCGGGATTGAATTTTACTTTTGGAAGACAACAAGATCTTCGACGACTTCCGAGAGGGCGTGGAGCGCCGTGATGTGGACTTCTTGGATGTGCGGGGTTTCAGCGGACTGTGCTTGGAACGAAAGATCGGCGGCCGATTTCAAGGCGCCCCCGCCGGAACCGGTGAGACCCACGGTGGTGATCCCCCGGGCCTTGGCGGCTTTGACGGCCTCCAGAATATTTTTAGAATTTCCGCTCGTGGACAGAGCCATCAGCACGTCGCCCGGCTCCCCCAGTCCTTCCACCTGCCTGGAAAAAACCTGTTCATAGGTATAATCATTTCCGACGGCCGTCAAAATGGAGGTGTCGGTCGTGAGGGCCAGAGCGGGTAAGCTCCGACGCTCTCTCTTGAAGCGGCCGACGAATTCAGCCGCGATGTGCTGGGAATCCGCTGCACTGCCGCCGTTGCCGCAAAGAAGGATCTTGTGACCGGAGCGAAGCGCTTCGGCCATCGCTTCAGCGATTCTTTCCAGAACTTCAAGCTGGGAGGAGGTAAAACTTTTATCGATCGCCTCCCGGTTTCGGCGGAAAATGGCATCGAGCTGATTACGAAGGGAAAAAGTTTTGGTCTTCATCCGAAGAAAATTTTGGCCATTTCGTAGAGGTCACTCGTCACAAGCTTAAGCTGTTTGACGGCGTCCGCGAGAGGGGCATCCACGATGCGGCGGCCCTGCAAACTCGCCATCCGGCCGAACTTTCCCTGTTTGACGAGTTCCACGGCCTTGACCCCGAACCGTGTCCCAAGAACCCGGTCAAAGGCCGTCGGCGATCCGCCCCGTTGAATGTGCCCCAACACCGTCACCCGCGTCTCGTAACCGGTTTTCTTTTCAATCATCTCGCCCACCATCTGGCCAATGCCGCCCAGACGGACGTGGCCGAATTGATCCAGTTTCTGATCCGCCACTTCCCCTCCACCCTTGAGCTTGGCCCCTTCGGCCACGGCCACGATGCTGAAGGTCTTGCCGCGCTTATGGCGACTCTTGATGACCTCGCAGATCTCGTCAATACTCATCGGAAATTCCGGAACCAGGATGACGTCCGCCCCTCCGGCGAGTCCCGCCTCGAGGGCAATCCAGCCCGCGTGACGTCCCATGATTTCTACCACCATCACCCGGTTGTGGGATTCTGCCGTTGTGTGAAGCCGGTCAATGCACTCCATTGCGATATTGACGGCCGTGTCAAAGCCGAAGGTGTAATCGGTTGCCGAAAGGTCGTTGTCGATCGTCTTGGGAATGCCCACCACCGGAAGGCCCTCTTGACAGAGGCGATTCGCCACGCCAAGCGTATCTTCTCCACCGACCACAATCAGGGCCTTCAAGTTGTGTTTATGAAAATTACTCTTCACTTTCTCTACGTCACCGGTTTTTTTATAGGGATTGGTTCGGGAAGTTCCGAGGATGGTGCCGCCCTTGGGAAGAATCCCGGAGACTGACTTGTCATCGAGAATGATGAACTCATCGTCCGCCAATCCCTTCCAACCATTCCGAAATCCCAGCACCCGCCAGTCTTCCCGGAGGGAGGCCTTCACGACCGCCCGGATCACCGGATTGAGCCCGGGACAATCTCCTCCGCCTGTCAGAATCCCGATTTCAATCATGGATTTAGACGCTGAGGGTCCTTTCTTCCACCCCAAGTTGAGTCTCTTCCACCCGGATCACATCACAAAGAATTTCAAGTTTCCCCTCCGGCCCAATGATTTTTCGGATCCGGTCCCGGATTTCCTGTTGGATCGCATTCAAAAGAGAAGGAACATTTTCTCCGGACCACAGAACCAGACGGAGTTTGATTTCCACGTCCCGGCCGTCGATCCCCGTCTTGACCTTCCAGTCCTTGACGAGTGAGAAGCGACGCAACACCTTTTTCGTCGACTCGTCCAGCGCCATGGAGGAAATCACAATGGGTCCCATCTCGCCGTGAAAAATGATGGCCTCGGTCTCACGGCCCCGCTTGATGAACATCTTGGCAAAGGTGAGGCCGACCGAGATGAAAAGGAGTCCGAGCCCGCCTGTTTGGAGCGAGCGCCAGGGGTTCGCGTAGATTTCCCGGATACGCAAAACTGCATCCTCCACGGAGAGCAGGTGAAAACCCACCATCAAGAGCAGGCTCCCCAAGGTGAGGAAAGCGAGCACGGCGAATAGGGTGGCAGACGCGTTAACGACTTTCATTCAGAGGAGCCTTCTTCCTTTCTCTCTTCAAGGGTTCCTATTTTACTGGTGGCAAACTGGGTATCAATGAAATTCGTTCCCACCTTACCTTGGCGAAACCGGGGGCGGTTGAGGATTTTCTCATGAAGGGGAATGGTGGTTTTCACGGGGCCAATCGCTGTTTCCCGGAGCGCTCGGAGCATTACGGCGATGGCTTCGGCCCGGGTGGGAGCATACGCAATGATTTTGGCAATGAGGGAGTCGTAATAAGGCGGGATGGTGTAGCCGGCGAAGACGTGGGAATCCACCCGGATTCCCGGTCCGCCCGGCCAGATAAGGGTCTCAATTTTTCCGGGGGAGGGAAGAAAGTCCCGGTCCGGATCTTCAGCGTTGATGCGACATTCTATCGCGTGGCCCTCGAATTTCACATCCGACTGGCTCCACTTGAGTTTCTCCCCCGTCGCGATCGCGATCTGGGCCTTCACGAGGTCGATCCCTGTGACCATTTCCGTCACGGGGTGCTCGACCTGAAGCCGTGTGTTCATCTCCATGAAATAAAAATTTTCATCGCTGTCGAGGAGGAACTCCACCGTGCCGGCGTTCTCATACTCAACGGCCTTGGCCGCCCGGACGGCCGTCTCACCAATTTTTCGTCTCAATTTTTCGCCTAGATTCGGGGCAGGACACTCCTCGATGAGTTTTTGATGCCGGCGCTGAATGGAGCAATCCCGTTCGCCCAGATGAATCACATTACCGTGACTGTCAGCGAGAATCTGGACCTCGATGTGACGCGGTTCCTTGACATACTTTTCAATGTAAACGCTCCGGTTCCCGAACGCGGCCTCCGCCTCGGCCTGGGCCGTGAGAAAAGCACTGATGAGTTTTCCATCGTTGTGGGCCACCTTCATCCCTTTGCCGCCGCCTCCGGCCGTTGCTTTGATGATAACGGGATAACCGAACTTTTTTGCAAGACGAAAGGCCTCTTCCTGATCTTTCACCACTTCCTTACTCCCCGGGATGATGGGAATATTCGCCTTTCTCATCACATTTCGGGCCATGGATTTGTCTCCGGCGAGGCGAATGCTCTCCGGCTTGGGTCCGATAAATTTAATTTGGCAGGATTCGCAGATTTCGGCGAAGTGCGCGTTTTCCGCCAGGAAGCCCCATCCCGGGTGAATGGCCTCGACATCCGCAATCTCAGCCGCGCTGATGATGGAAGGCACGTTCAGATAACTTTCGCTCGAGGGCGCTTCGCCGATGCAGATCGCATCGTCTGCCAGACGGACGTGGAGAGAATCACGGTCCGCCTTGGAATAAACCGCAACGGCCTGGATCCCGAGCTCCCGACAGGCCCGGATGACCCGCACCGCAACTTCACCGCGATTGGCAATAAGGATTCGTGAGAACAAAAACGCTAGGCCTTTTGAATCTTGAAGAGGGGCTGATCGAATTCCACAGGTTGGCCGTTTTCGACGAGAATCTCGGAGAGGACGCCGGAAACGTCGGATTTGATTTCGTTCATCAACTTCATCGCCTCGATGATGCAGAGGACGTCCCCTTCCGCCACCCGCTTGCCTTTCGTGAGGTAGGGTGGGGCGTCCGGCGCCGGCGAGGCATAGAAGGTCCCCACCATCGGGGACCGGATGATGATCACGTTGGCTTCCTCGGGCGTTTCGCGCGCCACTTGCTGACCCGCAGGCGAAATGGCATGGATCGGAGCTGCATGAATCAGAGCCGAACCCGCTGCGAGGGGAACCGTCTCCGTGACCACTTTTCCGGAAGGGCCTCGCTTCAGACGGATTTTGAGCCCTTCCTTTTCCACCTCCAGCTCCGAGAGGCCGTGCTCCTCCATCAAATTAATCATCTCTTTTATTTCCTTGATCGTCATGGGTTCTCCGCTTCGTCGATCAACATGACGGGAATACCGTCCCGGATGGGATACCGAAGGCCGCACGCAGGATTTTGACAAACCAACCGCTCCCCCACCTGCTTCACCGCGGTCTTGCATTTGGGACAAGCAAGGATTTTCAAGAGCTCTGCATCAATCATAATCCGATCCCCTCCATTCGTTCGACCTCTTCCAGATCGTGCACCCGTTTGAGCCCCCCTTTGAAGGCAAAGAGGAAGCCTGCCGCAATGGCGCAACCATAATAAAGGAGATCGTAAACAAGGGAAAGGGCAAAGGCCTGCTCGGTCGACATGAGGGGTTTGAAAAAGAAAACGAACCCTGCCTCTCGGACTCCCAGGCCGCTTACGCTCGGCGCCATACTCATGAAGGCCACGAGCGGCATCAGGACCAAGAAAGGCCACAAGGAAAGTTTGAGCCCCAACCCCAAAGAGAGGAGATAAACATCCACGACGAAGATGAGCTGTCCTGCTAAGGAAAGGAGAAGGCAATCGACCAGGAGCTTCTTGTGATTCCGGTATTGCCGGATCGCATGATACAGATTTGAAAGCTTTTCCCGCAACCGGGCTGAGGGAATGAGAAAGAAAAGAAACTGAAACGAGCGCGCCACGCGCCGGCTTGCGAAAAAAAGAATTACGAAAATGAGTGAGGCCGATCCAACGTAAATGACCTCTCTCACCATGGGGGTTTCCTCAGGACTGCGAGCGTAAATCGCCACCGCCACCAGCGAAATGAGAAGCAACGTCAGGAAACCGAGAAGCCGGTCCAAAATCACGCTCGTCAGAGAACCTAATTTTTTTCCTGAGTATTGATAAGCAAAGTAGCCCTTGGCCACGTCTCCTCCCATGGCGGAGGGAAAAAAGAGATTGAAGAAAAGACCCAGCAGGGAAAGATAAAAGGCCTGAAGGAACCTGACCTTGACTTCTTGGACCTTGAAAACCAATTGCAAGCGCAAGGAAATCACGGCGGTCGCCAAAAAATAAACGATCACCGCCAATGCGAACCACTTCCATTCATACCCCCGTCCCAAAAGGTGAATGGCTTCGCCCAGTTTGTCTCGAAGGACATAAATGAGCCCCCCCAGGGCAGTGAAACTCACGAAGATCCTGAGAAGAAATCCCTTTGTGGGTTTCATGGAAGGATTGTCAGGCTCCCGTGCTCTTCTGGACAAACTTCATCTGGAGTTCGGGGAGGAGGGATTTCAAGAGCTTGTCTTCTTCGGGTGTGCGGTTCCCTTGAGTTTTCTTTTCGAGCAGAATCAAAAGGTCAATGGTCTCCCGCGCGGCTCCAAGGTCCATTTGAGACTGGTTGGTTTCTGGATGCGGTATTTCACCGAGGTGCATTAACGTCTGGTAGCCCAAAGAAGTGAAGAAGGAAGAGAGGTTCAGACCGGCTGGCGGGGGGGCTGGAGGCTCCGGGCTCCCCTTTTCGCGCGCCACGCCTTCCTTCCAAGATTGGTCGACTTTCTTTTCGGTGAATCGGACTTCTTTATCCATCTTTATCCATGTCGATATATAAAAAAAGAGGTTCTTGGCCCGAGTGGGGAGAGAAGTTAAGCCAAGAACCTCTATTAGGTGAGCAGAGGCCCGTAAGGCCTCCGAGCAAGATGTAATTAGACCACAGGACCCTACCCGAGTCAACAAAATTGTTATGCGGATGCCCTGGCGGCTTGAATACCCTTTATTTCGGCAAGCAGTTGCTGGACGATTTGCGGGTCGAGGGCCACGGTGAAAGTGTCGTTCTGGGTCTTCACAACCACTCCACGCTCTTTGAGTTGGAGCAAAAGACCGGCCACCCTCTCTTGGCCCTTCTTGCGCTGAAGATCCTCAAGGATTCCGGGCAATTCCACGGTCAGGAAAGCCATCAAGTCATCCACATCCGGACGGAGGACTTCCGGGATCTCGTCCGAGTTGTGACGAACCTGGTTGAAGGCTTGCTGGAGGTTTTTCTGGGTCACGACGACGACCGCCATCCCCCTGGCCTTACCACCTTGATAGAGTCGAAGGATGTCTATTAAAATATCTTTGTCCTCCGCTCCCGAAGCCGGTGGGAACTTCACCGGGTTTCTTCCCGTGCGCTTTTGGTTTTCAGTGATGATTCTTTGCGCCACCTGTTTGAGGGCACCTTGTTTAGGCTGAGTCATCACGAGGAGTTCGTCCTTGAGGGAAGTCATCCTCGGAAGAAGTTTCCCCAGAAATTCCTGTTTCTCGCCCGCGGATTCGATCCGCAAAATCACGCGCTTCGACCGGTTCGATATCAAGGGAGTGACTAAATCGTAAATGGGTTTGAGGATAACGGTGGCGGCTTGCTTCACGCCAGCTGGGTCTTGACGCATCACCTCTTCCTTCCATTCAATACCGGCTTCGGCTAAGGGGATTTCACCCCACGCAGAACGAATTTCCCTGAGATGATTAAAAATCCGATCCGTCAATTGATCGATTTCCTCCGGAGAAACGCTCATCCAAGAAGGCATCATCGCCTCCACATCCTCTTTGACTTCCTCTCTCGAAGAAGCGAGAAGCAATCCAGTCGCTTCTCCCTTAATTTCCTCTATTAATTTTTTATAATTATTTTCTTGACTAATATTTAATTCTCGATTAGGCTCCTTTTCCATTATGGATTTAGTCAAGTTTGTGATTAATCGATTCGAGCGTGGAGGGAGATTTCTCAACCTGTTTGCAGGGGCAACTTGCATCAGATTTAGCCTGTCTTTTGCGGGGGATGTTCTTTGGTACCTACCTCTCTCCTGGAAGGCTGCTTGGGTAACATCGCTGACATTGACCCTTTGGTTGGGTTGGATTTTTCGACCTTGGGTGGATACAGGAGAGGAAGTTCCCGAATAGATGTTTCTCAATAGTTGCGTATCATGGTTAGGCTGACCTCCAATCGACGCGGAAACATTGCCAAGGCCTTGCTGAGCCTTATGACGGTCGATTTTGCCACCCTGATTTTCAATCCCAAGGAGCCCTATTGGCTTTTTATTCCCTTCGGATTGTTTTTTGGCATCATCTGCTTTATATTGGTCCTGGCTATCGAGCCGTGAGAAAGGAGATTTGAGCGATGTCAACAGGAAGCGGTTGGTGGGTGCTTGGCGCCTTGTATGCCATGCTTGCGGTGATTGGGCTTGTAATTTTTCTTGATTGGCGCGGCCGGCGACAAAAACATTCTCACCATTGACCCTCACGTCTTCCTTCCGCACCTCGGCGCGGGTCCGCTCCTGGATAAGGAGATGAAGATGCTGCATTCGCTCATCGTTATCGTCTGGATTTAAATATTCGCGGGCAAGATGCTCGAGAATTTTCAAGGCCTCCGTCTCCAATAAAACGATTGTGAAATCAAATATGATGGTAGGCTTCGAAAAAAGGACGCTCAATGTCATACGGTTCTTTTGAAGACTTTTATCTTTCAGATTCCGATTAAGAATTTGGCCAATTCGATGCCACCGGCGGTCCTGGAATAGGTAGGTTGAGAGATAGGACTCAAATCGGGGATTCTTCGCGGAAAGCAGAGCGATAGCGACAATGTGAATCGGCCCCGCTTCGTATCTTTCTGTAAGAATCTTCGCCGCATGTTTGATTGTTATCCCCGTGTTCACAATATCGTCGATGAAAATAACATTTTTGTCTTTTACAGAGGCCGGATCTGCAGCCAATTTCATTAATTCATTTTCTCGGGTCAACCTCCTCTCTCTTTCTTCTTTTGTGTTGATGGCCGCATAAGGCTTCTTTAAGTTGAGTAGGTCGTTGGCGCCTGAAGTATCACGCAGAGTAACGTGCGGAATTCCTATTCGGGCCGCCACCTTATTGGCCACATCATAGGTGACCGTGTTGTAACGTTTGTAAGGCGAGGAGGTGATGATCACCCACTGATTTTTATCCGAAGCAATCTCTTTCCCGTATTTCTCCCGGATCTTGCCATAGATAAGGTCGGCAAAATGAGCCTTGGATTCTTCATCTTGAAATTTAAGACTGGAAATCAGTTCAAAGAACCGGTGCGAGAAGTCAACGTCCCCCTCACCAATTTGGAAGACCGAATCTAAAGTGAGCACCTTGCCCGAAGGATTATGACGGGTGATTTCTTCTAATACTTTTTTGCGCTGGGCTTCGAATCTTCTTTTTGATAAAGACCTTCCAGCGGGTTGCTTTTTTTCAACCTGGAGTTGCCATCCTCGGTCCGCCAGCAATTTTTCAAGCAACCGTAAAAATTCTCCAAACTCAGCGGAGTCGTTCATCTTTTCAAGAACCAGTTTCCTATTCGCTGACGAACTGCCTGTCAGCACCCCGGCCAGCTCCTCCTCTGTCATAACCAGCCCCCCTTCCATGACGAAAATTCTTTGGGGTTTGATGCTCCCAAGCAATGCCGCCCTTAAGCGTGAGTTAGAGGTCACTTTTTTGAACGATTCGTAGGATTCTTGGCTGGAGAGAAGATGTTTCACGTTTTCGAGTTGTTGGTCAGAGAAATATTTCTTCCACTTGATTTTTCCATAGGAAGTTTTTGACGCGGCTTCAACAAAATTCGGTTGGGCTAGAAGCTCGAGCAACACATGATAGCCTGGTTGAGATTTATCTCCATAACCGACGAGTTGAAACAAATGGTCCGTGGCATTGGGTGTTTCGCGGCCCGCAAGATAAGCTTCCATATCTTCTTTTTCCAAAGCAACCAAGGCGAGCCGATCTACAATAAGGATCTTTGTTTCATTCTTCTCAAAATAAGTCTTGAGTCCGGTGGTGACTTCTTCAAACGACTGCCAAGGCGTGATCTCAGAATCAAAAGATTCTAATCGGAGACGAACGGGCGCCAGGAACTTGAGGCGCGACTGAAGGTGTTGCCATGCCTCAACTCCCTGCAATCCAGTAGCTAATCTAAGAGGAATCTGATGACGGCTCGAAGGTTCAAACGTATCGGTAGAGAAACCGGCTGAGTGCCGCGTTAAACTCCAACCATCTTGTCCTTTTATGCCTTTATTGTCCGTTCCGACGATTTCGGAGGATTTGAGACCGAATCTTTCAGAAAAAAATCGCAAGGCAAGCGATTTGCTCAATCCCTTGAGTCTCAGATCGACAACGGGTCCCTGGGGAATCGCCTCCAGATAATGAAATTTGGAAAAAGGATACCTTGCAAAGATGCGATTGATTTTTCTGGCCAACTGATCGGTCTGGCGGCGGGCCTCCGCCGAGTCTTCGGTATCAATCCAAAATTCCATTCCGTACCGTTTTTTTTCAACCTTTTTGAAAGGAATGTGGAGTTGATCGGGATCGTAAGCCTCTTCAAAAAGAAATTGATGAAGGATTCCTCGGTCCGCAGGCGTCAGTTCAAAATCGGCAGGAACCAAGCCATATCGCTTAACGAGATCTTCTTCTTTTCGAACAAACTGCCCAGTTTTTTCATTCCATTCGAGCCAAGTAGCGTAACTCGCAATCTCTGGAAAAAGCACAAGAAGATGCATGTTTTCTTTGGGGATTCCTCCTCGGATTCGAGCGGCTATTTCTGCAATATCATGGGCGCCGAGACTTTTTTGGAAATCACTGGCGTTTTCTGGACGGGCGCTTGCCAAGGCTCGTGGAATCCCGCTCTGGATAGATTTCTGAATCATTGAAATGACTTCATCCGGAACTTGTAACGATCCGAGCAGCGTAAGGTTATCATCGATATCATCAATTTCCGCACCGTAGATGCGCACCAGAGCTGTCTTTAATCTTTTTGCCGCTTCCCGCTTTGACACCCGCACCTCAGCGCGGCGGTTCTCCTCTGGAATGGTAATGCCAAGTTCTGCAAGTTTTTCCTTGATCGCCCGCTCATCTTTAAAGACATTCCAAACGCCCTCATAGACCCATAACTTACTTATCCCCTGCGGGGATGGAACCACAAGAAACTCTTTGCTCGAATTCCGTTGCCAAGAAAAGACAGCGTGCTCAGTATCTACAGGAGAAGGTTCTGAGAAAATCGGCCCAAGAAGAGAATCCCATGGGTGAGTGTGTCCATGATTATGCTTCTCCCGCCAACTAAGGATGGGTAAATCTGCACTATTTAAAGAGGATTTGGTCAATAGCAATATTTTTCTTTCGCGGGTCAGGTCAGGAAAACCGTAAGTTTGGATTGTCAGTTCGACTTCTTTATTCCTTCGTATTAACTCTTTGAACTTCAGATAATCAGGAAGGGCGATGGCCACAATCCCATCTCGTCGTAATTGCCGATTCAAATCGGTGGTGGGGCGTCTCCGCTCCCCTTCTTGCAAAACATATAATGCTTCAATTAATCGCGATTCTTCCTTGATTAGGGCTTCTTGGAATTCCGGAATGTTTTTGTAAAAGATTGAGATCCCATAAAGGCTTTCCAGTAACTGGTTGTATTTACTAAACCTCTTAAGATTAAAAGTAGAGATAAGAAACTCTGTCATTCTTGAACCAAAAGACCTCTTTCCCCAATTAGGAACCAATCGAAACTGAGCTTTCGCTGTCGCTCGGGCTAAGCGTTCCAATTGAGCGCTATCAAAAGAAACTTTTAATAATCTTCCCAATGTATCAATGGCGGCTGAGAGGTTCTTTCGCGTAGGATCCGAGCTTGCTTGATGCAAGGTTTGCTCAGTTTCTTCAATGACTTTCTGCGCAAGAAGTGCATCCCCGGAACTTCGCACCTCGGCGCGAGTTGCCTCTGGCGGAAGTGTTCGTAACGCACTAAGCGCTTCGATGAGATCCCCTCTCTGCTTAAAAAGTGCCTTCAAAAGAAGGTCACCGGTAAATTCCTTTGCGTCTGATTCTGAAAGGCCTTTTGCGTGAAGAATGTCCTCCGCACCCGCTAAGAGTCCAGCCACGAAGTCACCCGCAGCATAATTTTCTTCTTGTTTCTCACTTTCCTCAAAATTCGTGCTCTGTTCCGGCCACACCTCTTGGAGACTAGTTCGAAATTCCTTTTCATTAATTAACCCGCTCAAATAATCTTTCGCGGAATTCCGCCCCTGAAAGAAATATTTCGGGCCGGATACTACCATAAAATATTTTACGAACTTCAATCCCCACGGTAAGGACTGGTTTGCTGTATATCTTTGTATGTTTCGATGAAGAAACCATTCCACCGTGGAAGCCAAATGCTTATATTTAGGTGATTTCATTTTTTCCAAAATTAAATGAGCTGTTTCATGAATCACAATTCTATTAAAATTTTCAGAGTCATACCGGGGGTCAAGAGCCAAATATTTCCTTTCGGAATGGAAGAATCCTCTTACCAATTTTCCCCTAAGGCCGGCGATCATCTCTAATAAGAAAATGACAGATAGAAAGGAAAAAAACAATACTCCAAGAACGATGACACCAATTAATAACTTATGAAGCACGCCCTCCATACGCACCTCCATGGCAGTCCTGATTATTAATATTTGGGCCGAAAGTGTAAGGCCCAGAGAGAAACTATTTATAAACGACTCCTTCATATTTTGGTACTTGACGTCATGAATGGGCGGCAGTTGGTCAAAAATAGCTTTTTCTAATTGTGAGCGATCCGGCAGATCACGCGTCAAAAGAAGAAAGGTTTTCAAAATCCGTTCTTCGGCATTCTTTTTTTGTTCGTCGGTGAATACCTCTTTGTCTCCTTGCTTCTCAAATTCGATTTTTAAATTTTGAAATAAAGAAAGGTTTTTTAATTCCTCCCAGGACATATTTTGAATTTCTCGAACCGTCTTCGGCCCCTCTTCTTTGCTCCGCACCTCGGCGCGGGGCGAGGCGGGGCGATGGGCTTGGGCGAATTCAGTGAGAAGGCGCTCGGCCTGCTTTTTCCGCACCGGAGGGGATTGGAGCTTCTCATGAATTCCTAAAATCAAGGATCGGACCAGTCCACCCGAAGCCAATGAAAATCCAACGACCAGCAAGAACTTCCCAAGAAGAGCAAGCGGTGGCTGAATGAGCTTCAGGACAAAGACCACATAAAGGGACCCGACCTCGGTCAAACCAAAAGTCACCATAAATCCCAGCCACGCCCACAATTTGATGCGCTCAGAAGAGGGGGGACGGAGCAAGCTTTCGAGTTGACTCCGCAAGGCTTCAAATTCATCGGGACGAATGGACCCGTGGTCGAGCGCTTGAGGTTCGCCGCCCAGGCTAATCTTAAGTCCCTGATAATAAGCCAGTGAATCGGGCGCTATCAGTTCGGGATCGATCACCATCGTTGTTGATCCGCCGGTCAAGTTTTGAAGCCGGCTCGCATAGTGCCCTTCCTGATACCAGAGAAATGGCGGCAGCCACTTTTCGAGTAACTCCATTGCCAGGCGCAAGGTCTCCTGAAACTTTTCAGGCGAGGCGTCCGACAAATGGCGTCGGGCCATCCGAAGCGCGCGCAGGACCCGCATAAAAAGAAGGTGGCGGTAACTTTCCTTATAACCCCGAAACCAATGTCCTTCAAACGCCCCGCGGATGATTCTCCGCTGGCTTTCGAAATCCTCCTCGTTGGCATGGCGGAGAAGATCCGAATGCTGGCGGAGAATGGCGCTAAAGAGATCATTCACATCTCTCAGGTAATGCGAAGGCAGCGTCTCCCCGCGTTCAGGACTTTTTGAAAGAATCCGGGCCATGACCTCTGCCGCCTCCTCCACCGTCCGCACCTCGGCCCTTCGGCCGAACGGGCCTTCAATTTGCTCGGAGAGGGCCTTCAACATTTCGATCGCATCGAGGTAGCGCTTAGTGTGGTCCGTTTGGGTTGCTTTTAAAATCACGTCCCTCAGGGGATGATCACCCAAAACATCTGACAGAGTCTTGTGACGGGCAAAGGGTAAGATGACCCAGCTTGACTGATAGGGCATGAGTTTCGCTTCAACGTCTCCCCAAAGTTCGGCAAGGGTAATGCCCAGCGAATAAACATCCTGCGAAAAGTTGGGTGTAAAATTATCCCATAGCTCCGGAGCCATGTAATGCGGAGTCCCCTTTGCGTAGCGCCCAGGTTTTTCATCGAGAACCACGGCGCTTTCGAAGTCGACCAAGACAATTCGCCCGTCGTTGAGGCGTATAAAGTTGTAGGGTTTGATATCGATATGGGCAATCTTCATCTCGTGTAAATAAGCCACGGCCGTTACCATTTCGCGCGCCATCTTGAGAAAATCTGAGCGGTTGGTGGTGGCGGTCGGGGTTTTCCCTTCAAGCCGACGAAGAACGAGTCCGCCGAGCTTTTCATTCCAAAGCCCGGGATTAAAATAACGAGGAGCGTACAAACCTTCCCTCCCTTGTTTCCCCTCTTCCGCCAGTTTCCGGGCGGCGTAGCGCTGGATCTTTCTGAAAATGTGGGCTTCGTTTCGCAGCAAATCCATCTTGCCTTCGGGCGTCTCTTTAAAAGTCTCCCAGGGCCGCTTGACGACCCAACGAGAGCCGAGTGAGAAAAATTCGCTGTCTCCGGATGAAAAAGACATCTCGCTTGAAGGTGATAGACCACTCAATACCTTGAGGTCGTCCGCGGAGAAAACATTGACAATCTCGTCCGCATCCCATACAGCTCTCATCTCGGCACGGCGGGATTGTTGATGAGCGCGGGCCCGGGCAAGTGCGGTCTGGAGATGGGCCTCGCGCAAGCTTCCTTTCGGGACCAATTGCGTCTGGGCCGCCATTTCATTCCAGTTCTGGTCGCCGGCAAAAACGGAAGCCGCCTCGTTGAAATAGAACTGGGGCAGTCCTTCTTTATCTCGTTGGCGAGAAACAATAAAGTCCACGGCCATGGAATCAAATTGATAGTCCTTTTGCCGGAGTCCCTCGACCCACTGAAGGCTTCGTTCGCGAACTCTTTCGAGGAACCGCTCGACTTGTGCCTCGCTTAAATCGGTGTGCTTACGAAGGAAAAACTCCAGGGGAAACCGTGCGGTGGCATCAAACACAAGTCCTTGAACCGTCTGAGAGAGGGGCTTTCGGGTTTCGAGTTGGAGTAAGTTCAGTTTCCGATAACTGGGTTTCCGAAGGACGATTTTGAGGAGACTGGTTTCAAATTTGGCTGCGTTTCGGGTCACCATCACGCGGATATCGGCTGCCTGATTTTCAAACGCTCCTTTCCAATCCGGCGCTTCAATATATTCCTCCACCAGGATCCACGTGTTGGGGTGGCTTTCAAGCATCGCTTGGATCAATTTTGCGGCCTCGTTAAACTGATCCGGCGCGGATAAATCATAAGCCGCTGAATTCCACCCCCAAGCTCCTCGATGCGGTTGAATAAAAATTTTCTGAATACCGGAAGTTTGGATCTTTTCCAGTTTCTCAGTGATCGTGGCCGGGGTTTCTCCGTCCTCCGGCCGAAACCGAAGAAGAACTTTCTTGGCGGGAATCCCCAGTTCCTCGGCCGTCTGAAGCTGGGCAACCTTGGAACTGCTGAGATCCAACGTCCCTTGGTCCGTATTGGCCGGGATGCCGGCCATTTTTAAAATTTGGAAAAGCGCCGTCGGGGCTTGATGCGTGATGAGGGCGTAATCCACGGGTTGCGGTGAAGAAAGAGAGAGGGGAATCCGGACGATTGCGCCGCCCACGCTTCGGACCACGACCACTTTTTGAGGGACAAGCCGGCCCTGAGCGTCCAGGGGATTCGTTCCCCCATCAGCGATGATGAAATTCGCTTTTGACGTCCGCTCGGCCCAACTTTCTGCGATGAGTGCCGCATTCACTCGGGACCACTTATCGGCAAAGATCACGATACGGGGTTGATTTGAATCCAACCAGATGTCCTGAGGTTTCAAATCTCCGGGTGTCTCCTTCATTTTCAATCTCTGAATCTTTCCCTCCTGAGTCAACCGGATAAATTCTGCAACGGGAATTCTCCGTGAACGAACCTTTAGAGAAGCATTGAGCGCTTCAAATTCAACCTGTGAATTTTGGGTCTGGAGATACCGCCAAATCCGGGGCGCTTCGGGGGACTCCCAGAAAACGAGGTCATCCTTGGAAAGTCCCGCATCGAAAAGCGTTGCTTCCTGGGGCTCGATCCCTTTGACTTGGATGTCGGTCCTCTCCACAAAAGGAGGTTCCAAGAGGATCGTTTCGTAGGCTTTTAATTTTCCCGCAGGCCTCGCGTACCTCACCAAATCAAGCCGCCTCGCAAATTCCTCCACCTCTCCCCGCACCTCGGCCCTTGTCTGGTTGGAATGGAGTTCTTGAAGGAATCCAATCACCGCATCCCGCATGCGCCAATCTTCTTTCACAATTTGGCGATCGGCTTCTTGAAAGGTACTTTTCCACAAAGCCTCTTTTTCCTCTCGAGACAAGCGGGATGTCTTAAGTTTTTCTGCCCACAGATCAATCAATCGGGTCGTGGATGCCTCCGTGGCCCGGGCCGCCACGATTCCGAGCCATTCGTGAATTCTCCCGGCATCGATTGGCTGAATCATTCTTTCGGCCTCTGCAATCTTCTCGGAGTAGGGACGCTTTGGGTCATCCGTAAAAATCCGTAGCAGCGCATCCTGAAAGGCCATCCCGCGCCAGATGGCCTCCCAATCTTGATTCTCCAATGAAAGAACATTCCGCCGCGAAGGTTCCAAAAATTTCCGGACAGCTTGGGCGATGAGATCCGTCCGAGGAGTGGCGTTCTTCCCTTCTCCCCGTTTAAAGGAAGGTTGATTGAGCCAGCGGGCGACGACGTCTTCTATGGCTTTGGGATTTTCTTCGGGAAGGGCTTTAACGATAGGATCGGTGTAATCCCGGATGTGTTCTTTCCAGTGCCTTTCGGGCGTTTTCTTCGGGATAGGGGCCTTCCTCGGTTTGGGCTCGAGAGAAACCGCAGGCGGCTTTGATTCCTTGAGCTGACTTTTCTCAAACTGGTCCTTCAACCAAGTCCAGGCCCGTGTCGGATCCGGGCCCTGCGGAGAATTCCATTGCCTCTGTAAGGCAGACCGAAGATCACTCAAAGGTTTTTTCTGTTCGCGGAAGTACCAATCAAGAATTCCTTCAAGATCAGGCGCTTTGATTCCTGCCTTTTGAAATGAAATTTCCCAGCCGTCTGACTCATTGGCGCGTGTCTCCGCTTCGCGCAACCGTTCCTTTTTCCGTACGGCCTTTTGGGCCATTCGGGCTCTTGTGTTTCGAATTCTAATTCCTTCGCGTCTCCGGAGGACCCTGAGCGCGCGTTCGGCTTCCTCGCCGCCTCTTTCATGGAGACCCTTCCAAATCTTGAAATGGGGATTGAGGACATTCTTGAAAAGAGAAAGGATGTCGATCTTCTGATTGAACCAGGATTCGATTTGAGATTCGTTAGGCGATGGAGGGAGGACTTGGGAAGGTGCGTCGTTGGCCACATCAAAGGGCCGTGTCACCAACGAATAGATGGGAATTGAAGAACGAGGAAGAGACCTTTCCGTCAAAACACCCGGCCGGCTGTTTTTCCCGCCGACGGCCACCACGATCCCCTTGACCGGAACTCCCGCCTCGCGAAGGAGGGCCGCATTGTCGCTCTGGGGTACGATTTGAGATTCCAGTGTGCTTTCAATTATTTTTTCGAACTTGGCGGAATCGTCTTCTTTCGCTTCCACAAGGTAAAGATCGTTCCCGACTTTGAGAAGAACATCGAATTCCCGATACCCAATCTGAAGGCCAAGTCCCAGAACCTCCGTCGGTACTCCCTCGGCTTTGAAATAATTCTCCACCGCCTCGGCGATAAAGAGTTCACCTGCTGTTTCGTTGAATTGGGCCTCATTCCCATTTCCATAAGCGGTCATGAGCCGCGGAATAAAGCTCTGCATCCCCAAAATGTTCTTGTATTTTTCGATCAGGAATTTGAGTTTTCCAAACTTTGCCTCATTCTCTTGAGACCATAAAATTTTCACCTTCCGAAGTCTCTCACGCCAGATTGACTTCGGGGCAATCTCCGGTTCTGCTCCAGCCTTTTCCGCATTCGCCCGCACCTCGGCGCGGCGGACAGGAAGGTACTCTTCTTCCGGGACATAACGGCGGAGTTGGCGGTGATAATAAAAGAGAATCTCTTCCTCAACATCGGGGGGTGAAGGAATTTCATATTGAGCGTCGATCTCTTCGTCTCGAATGGATTGTAATTTAAAATTCACGTAAAGCACGACGGTCCCCTTCCCCTGGTCCCATTTAAATTCATAAGAGGCATTGCCTGCTCCCGGGAACAATCGATATCCTCCGTATAAATCCTCCAGAATTTCTTCAAGAGGAGCTTGCGCAGATACATTCTTGCCCGCGGGTGTGGGGATCCCTCGGATGATACCGGTCTTAAACATTTGAGCCGGATAGCTTCCTCCGTATTTGGAGAGAAAAGGTTCAGCCTCTTTTGCAAAATCGAGCTGAAGACGTTGTGTCAACTCGCGTTCAAGGAGAACTTTTATATCCACACCCAATTTCTTCAGTGAGTCGACAAAACCAAGTTCTGCCAGTTCGTTATACACTTCCTCCGGATTCGGCGCGTCACGGAAAACGTCCTCGGCTTGACCCGACCAGATACGGGCCAGACGTACCTGCTCTGCCTTTTCTGAAATAGGATGACCGGTCTTGAGAATTTGACTCAAGATTTGAGAGGCTTGCTTCAACGCCGCTTGGGCCGAAGGATGCCAGCGAAGCCGAAGGGCATGCTTGAAACGAAGGCCGCGAAGAATGGTGTCCACTCCCATTCGATCGAGAGGACCCACAAAACGGGCCGTCTTGTGTTGGAGGTCCTGCAATCCACCCCAGGGATCCAAGAAAACATTATTCATGGTAAGAGCCATCGTATTGATGGAAAGTTCGGGACGGGAAAGCAGAACGTCACCCTCTGGCGTCACTGCGATGCCAAAGGTGTGTTCCACCAAACGATCTTCAAAGAGGCCCCACTGATGCGGCCTTGCGCCACTCCAATGAATTGGGTCGAGACTTTCCCGAAAAGAAGATAAAGCTCGGCGCATTTCATCAGCTCTATGGACCAAGAGTCGGGAACCCCACTTGAAGACGACCTGTACCGGTTCGGTGATAGGATCTTGAGCTGAACTGAAAATTTTCCTTTCCTCCTCTGAGAGCTGAGCAATCCCTTGTATGTCATAATCGGCAATCGGCCGACCCAGTCGGGCGCTACGCGCAACCCCTCCCACCCAAGCCAAGGACCCACCTTGATGACGGCGGGCGTGAAGATTGAAGATGCTCAGTGGTCCTGTTAGAGAATCGGGTTCAATCCGGTCTCCATTTTTTAATTGCGGATCGGTGATGGCACGGACGGTCCGTCCCTCGGGCGAGACCCTTGAAAGTTGAATGCCAGGCGGCTCGACGTAAATCACCTCGATCCGGACAGGTTTACCCTGATGCTTCTGCAGGGTTTTGAAATCTTCTGAAGGAATCGGCGGTTCTTTGAGCCCCAAAATTTTTTCTGCTATCTCGCGAGTGGCCAGGCGGCGCGCCTTTTCCTCTGAAGCAGCCTCAACCAAACTGGATTGAATCGGTTCCAAACCGGATCCGACCAATTCCACTCTTCCCCGATAAACGGAGCCCAAGGGGCTTTGGCTCAGCTCCATATGACTTCTCAGGTCCCTTCGCTGATTCTGAACACCCCATTGATGCATTGACGCTTCATAATCCTTTTCACCGCCGCGCCGCCTCCAAAGCCATGCCTTCCACCGTCGTTGTAACCCGGCCCCTTCGAAAAGAATCTCTCTGTATCTTTGACTGATTCTGAGAAGCAGGTCCCGTGCGGCTCGATCGCGAGCACCTCCCGGAAAAAGAGCCGAACTCATCTCGCCGCTCCCGGGGACTTCAATCGCAACTTGAGTTTTAACGACGCGCCCTCCGGGATCTTTTGTAATGCGATAGATTGGTTTTTTCCATCCTGCCCGGTACGCCCACTTAATCAATGCACCCTGAAAATCATCTCCACCGATTGGAAGGGGGAATTCGGGCACGGCGAATTGACGAAATCCGTCGGGGTCTTCGTCCCTCAATTTTACAAGGTTCTCCAATAGGGATTTGGCCATAGGTTCTTCAAGGTCTTCTCTTCGCTCTGCAGCAAATAAGGGCGAAGAAACCCATTCTTTACCGAGAACCAAGGCCAGATAAGTTCGCCCAAAGTGATAGGTGATTTTAGGAAGCTCACCCTTTTCAGAGAAGGGAGTCACCAAAACGGGCAACCCACTCGGAATATTGGGTAAATCATTTTGTTCAATGAATTCGGACAATAACTTGGTCCATTGTTTTCCCTCCGGAGCTTTCGCCAACGTCTGCTTCGGTTCTCGAATAACCACCTTACCGACCATTTTTTCTATAATCGGATAATCAATGGGGTAGGGAGCCGATACCTCACCCAGTCCCCCCCAGCGTTTTTCTATCTCTTCAAAAAATGGAACGTTGGGTGTGCGAAGACCCAAGATTCTTGTCACGAGGTCTTCGTTGACCCGCCGATAAATGTTACCCCGCCTCCCGGCGACTTCGATTGACTGCAGGGGTTCAGTACTCGGTTTGATCAGCTCAATTCGTCCTGTCCACGGCGCTTCCTCCCCTCCCAAAAGGTTTTCTCTGACATCAAAATGAATTTGATAGCCGTGACGTTGGGCCCAGAGTTGAAGAGTTCCAGGGTAGTCTAAGTCGCCGGCCGGCGTCGCAAGGATCCAACCCGCATCTTCAACCAGTTGAGGAAATCGTTTCACGATATTCCGCAAAAGACTCTGAGACGATGGATTCAGATAATAAAGAAAGTGTGAGATAAAAAGTCCTTTCTTTGGAGGAAGGGGAGACAAAATCACATCCGAACGAAGAGGCTCTTTTTCTCCCGGTAATTGGAGAATGGCGGTAACTTTTCTAGGCATCTGCGCTTCGTCCCTTTCGATTTCAAAAACCGGCCAAGGCCACCGCAAGGCCAACACCAATCGAAACAGGGCGCTTAAGAAATCGTCCCCCTCAATCGGAAAAGGATATTCATTTTGTTTTTTGGGGTAAGGAAGTTTTACACGCCGTTCGAGTTTGGCCATCAGGGAGCGGGCGACTTTTTGCCGAACTTCTTCTGGCGTGCCCCCCTCAAAGAGTCTTGTTTGAAGAGGTTCGCTGGCACCGGGCAGGAGGATTGCCGCATAACCTCGATAATGGATCCTTCTAAAAGTTTTGGTGTCGGGATCAAAATACTGCTCTTTCTCGATGCGATAGCCGGGTTCACTCTGCAAAGAGTAGGAACGAGCAAACGCCTCTACCCTCTTGACCCAATCCACTTGTTCTTCTCTTGATTCAACTTCTTCCTTTTTCGTCCGCACCTCGGCCCTCGCCTCCGGACGGACGTCTACCACTTTCACCGGTCCCCGGATCCGAATTTCTTGTTTCTCGAGATCAATCTCTTCGATGGGAAGAGAAACCTGGTAACCTCCTTTGGATAAGTCATAAAGCAAAATTTGATTTCCGAAGGACGATTTGAATCCCGTCAACCGGTCCCAATTTATCCTCTGCGTCTTCCGTCCTCGCTGTCTGTTTAAGAATCCAAGGACCTCCAACTCCAATCCTTTTTCGGGAATCGGGTTGTGTTTCACAAGGATCTGTGGCGCTGTCTTAACCAGAAAAAGAGCCTGTTTTCCCCATTGAGGATCTTCGAATGCTTCTTGAAATGTCAGCAACGCTTGCGCGGCGGAATTTGGCATTCGGATTCTGATCCTGGCTCCCCGTTTCAAATCCCACGTCCTCGTCTCAAGGGAGGGAGCTTGTGTCCGCACCTTCGCCCGGAGGATCGTCACCCGGCTTTGAATGTCCAAGGCATCTTTAAGATTGGCGATGACTCTTTCGGCAAATTGCGCGGAGGTTTCCCCCGGATTGATGGAAAGTTTCAATAACCCACGTTTGGGTTCGGTCGTTTTTGGAAGTCGCGTGATAGAAGTTCTGAAATTGGCGGGTTGCCTTTGCGTCAAATTTTGTTTCAAGTGTTCCAGCAGAATGTCCACTGCCCCGGTTTGTTTGTAATCCCGATGGACCGCAATTTCCATCAGCGCATTTGCATTGGGAACATAGTGGTAGAATCCCGCAAGGTTTTGAAAGTTCTGATTGGTAAGAATAACAACGTCATCGGGTTCAATGTCATCGGATCCGGAAATGGGGATGGAGAGCTCCTGCAAAGCCCCGCGCGCGCCTTCCTCGGATCGATAAATAGAGCGAATCATCTCTTCCATCCTCTTTTGTTTGAGATCCCCCTGCTTGGCGGGCCTCACTTGATAAGAGTAAATTCCTCCGCGATCACTCGTCGCGCGCCACTCGCGGCCCTTCTTATCCAATGATTCCAACTGAATTTCATAAGGCTCTGCGGTCCGCACCTCGGCGCGGGGCTGACTTTCCCTCAATTGCTTGAGATGGGTCATCAAATGGAAAGTCTCCTGGTAAAGCCAAGGGGCCTTGTCGATTTGATAAGAAAGATTCCGGGGTTTTCGCTCACGGATTTCCTTCAACAGACCTTTTAAGTAGGCATCGCGCGCTCCCCCCTCTCGCAGCAAGAGCATCTCATCGAGGGGGGTCCGGACCACTTGCGGAGAAAGTCCGTTTATTTCACGGACGCGCTGAAGATATTCTTCCTCATATGATTCGAAGTTGTCATAAAAATACCAGGACAGACCCGCCAAAAGAGGATCGAGAGTTTGTTCTGCCTCGGGGACGGCCTTCCTGAGCCAGCCCTCGATTTTCTCGAGATGCTCCATCACGGCCGGCTGAAATTTTCTAATCCAGGGGGAGACAAACGAATGGAGTCGGTGCTGAGGATCCAGCAGCGGGGCGTATGCCATGAAAAACCGGAGGAAACCAGCCATCAAAATTCGCCGGTCCGGACCCTCGAAGGAAGGATCGCTCAGCTTCTGGATGGCCCACACGGCCATGTCCTCGACGGATTCAAAATCTGCATAGTCATTGTCAATCAGTCTGAAATTGAAGTGCATGCCGGTCAGGAAGAGGTTCCAGGCAACGGCCCGGGCTTTCCAGCGGTCAGGGACGTGCGCCAAATTTTTCGATGCTTGGATATAGGCCTCTTCGGCCTTCCCCTTGAAGATGGGAATCAGGCCCCGAACCAGGGCCATCGAAGGGCTGATGGGGCGGAGGGTTTCTGGAAGCTGATTGTAGGAATCGACCATTTTCTCGAAATGGGCTGCGTCCTCGTCCGACACGGGCGCCTCGTTGACTTGGTTGAGAAGGGCAATCGACGTGACCCTCAGCGCGGTTTTCGGAGTCGTGTCGCGGCCTTGGTTCGTAATCCAAGGGATCATCTGCCTGAATCCGTTTTCTTCAGGGAGGGTCTTTTCGATCTTCTGGATGAAAGCCGCAGAAAGCGCCTCTGCCTGATCGGCATCTCCTGATTGGGCCGAGCGCGTAGCCGCCTCAAACTCACTCGCCCAATCCTTCATGCGCCCTTCCAAGCGTACCTCGGCGCGAGAACCGTCACGCTCGACTTGTCCTTCTTTCGGGGAGCGTTCAACTACTGCATGCGTGCCAAATCCCCGGATGTTTTCGCGCTTATAAATCCATCCCTTTTTCTCGATCTGGTTAATACCTACTCCTGCGCCTGTGATCGGTTCGTCCTCCCACATGAAAAGCTCAGGGGGTACTGCGATCTGTTTCATAAACCGCTTTGACAGTTTTTTCTTTACAGATTCATCGAATACGTGAATTTTTATGATGTTTCCTGTGGTGTCGGCTTCAAGCTTCAGAAGAATCCGTTTGGAAAAGTCATAGCGATTTCCATGAAAGAAAGCATTTTTAAGCATTTCAGAAATGGGGTAACCGATATCCCCCCGAATAAATGGATTGCCGTCAAAATGAGCGCCGATTTGCGTGGCAAGATCTACGAGTCGTCTTCCGACTTGGTTGTACGTAAGCCAGTATTGCCTTTTTTTAAGGAAAGCTCGAAGATCAACCAAAATTAATTTATTCAGAATTATTGATTTTTCGATTTTTTGAGGAGATCGTTTCCAGCCGGTCTTAAGACGGAGCCGATAAACTTCATTGGCACCCGTCAATTCAAGCGCTTTTTCAATAAAATTATCTCGCACCTCGGCGCGGGGGGCAGAATCAGCAGTTTCTCCTTTCACACGTAAATCCAAAAGATAAGATTCTTTCCCTATGGACGTAAAGCCAAAACGTTTGGCCATATGGCCACTAATCCTTTTCTTTGAATAGTCGATCACCTCAATGTAATGAATGCCTGGCAAGCTTCTTGACCACTCGAGTACCTTTGAAAAGAGAATCGTTCCCAGTCCCTGTCGATACCATAAGCTGGACACAGCCATTTCGTTGATCTCTACATGGGCAAATTCGCCTTTACCGAATTTGAATGCCGAGCTGTATCCGAGGATTTCGCCATCTTTCACAGCAACAAGAACCTTGCCCACAACATCCGGTGTCTCACCCTTGAGAAATTTGCGCATCCCATCTTTAAAAGGTAACGTGTCTAACAGGAAACCCCCGGGAATCCTTAAATTTGGTAAAAATTCCTTTTCCCGAAAATCACCTAGCGCTTCCACATCTTCCAAAGTAGCCTCTCGGATCGGAATTAGAGAAATTTCCTCTTTGGGTTCACTCCGCACCTCGGCGCGGCGGCGGGGAGTTTCAGGAAAGGTCAGAGGCTTTTCGAAGCGAGTGAAGAAACGATGAAACTCATTCCGGATTCGGCGGAGAGCGGTTCGATCGATGCCTTCGATTGAGTTTGAATGTCCCCCCACGTAGTCGCTAAAGGCGGCCTCCACTTCCTTCCTTGAGGCCTGCCAATTCACACCGAGTTTGAGGGCCTGCGCAGTCGTTTCATTGTGCCAGGTCCGGAAAAAATCAGGCGTCGATTGCGGAATCGAGCCCCGCGCGGCTTGCATCAAATCCTCCGTCCGCTGTCTTCGAACAGCACGCCAACGTTCCTCCCCGATTAATTGCGGGGCCAATTCATCCGGCGGCGCAATCTGTGACGTCCAATATTTTTGGTAGGAAAGATTTTTCTCAAGCATCACGTCGAGGTAGGGGCTTTCTCCCGTTTCCCGGATGCGCGGTGAAATCACCACGAAGGGAATTCCCTTTTCCCGGAGAAGCTCCTTGACTCCCCCGGCGTGGAAACCTCCGGTCACCATCGCGGCAAAGGGAGCTTTTTTTTGTTGGACGGCTTGCAGGAGATTCTCAAAAAGGACGCCGTCGCGCTCGAGCGCGAGCTCGTAGAAACGGCGTGCCAATGAAAACGCTTGCCCTCCCGCATCCGCCAAAGAGGCGGCTCGGGCTCGGTGGGGCCTTTCGTATGCGGGGGGCAAGGATAAAGCTTTTTTCAATTCTTCCCGGGTGAGCTCAAGGGACGCGAGTTTCCCCAGAAGCTTCAGGTCCTGAAACTCCCGGTCGAGTTTTCTTTCTTCCTCCGATCTAAAAAGAGAAGTCTTCCGCCGCTCGACCAGCGTATGCAGTTCCTTAAAAAAGTCCTGGCCGGTGAGCGCCTGGAGGCGGGCTCTTGAGTTTTCTCGAATGGAGAGCTGCTGATAAAATTGAGGAGAAATCTGGAGCCGTTTGGCCTTCTCAATCAGAAAATCAACAAAAGCTTCTCGATTCCCCACTTTTAAGAAATCCTTGTGGTGTTGATTGAAGTCCTGTTGCTCTGATTTTCTGAGACGGGATTTCACCAAGCCCGTGAGCTTGGCGAGCTCAACATCACCTTTCGCCTTCTGGTGCTCCTCAAGGTTTTCGTCTCGAGCCATCTCTTGAACCACCAAATGAAGATTCGGAAAGTCCTTTGGAGACATATCACCTTTGGAAACCTCTTTCAGAAGATCCCAAAGTTTTTTGGAATCGGATTCGTTGGCCTCGACAAGTCGGTCAAGCTTGAGCAGTTCGGGTGAATAGATTTTCGTCTTTTGGTTTTGGATTGCGCTGAGCAGTTGTTCGAGTTCAGGAAGAAGGGCGGTTTTTGCGTGAAGAGCCTGGATAAAGGCCTTCCGATCTGCTTCATAGAGGTCTTTTCTCTCAATCCCCACAAAATCGCTCCACCTGGCATTGAGGATCGCGGCGGCATCCACACCCGATATCTCTCCCCGGCGTATTAATCCGTTGAAAACTTTCTCGCGAGCAGATTGAATGGGGAAGGATCGGAAAAGGAGGGGCTCGAGATTCCCGACCGCCCCTTCCACTGCTACCAAAGGGAGGCCGTATTGTTTTTGCAGGAAATCAATCAGACCCTGAATACTTTTTTGAGCATCACAGACAGCGTGGGCATCCTGAATGTAGATGACCGGGGATTGAAACTTTCCAGAGGAAGGCGGATTAAAACGCTCGTCAATCGTGCCCAGTTGGGCAGGGATTTGAACGGTGCTTACATTGAAGGAAAGAAGGGCGTCCTTAGCGGGAAGACTTTGTGCGGAAGCGGACGGAGACGTTCCGGCAACGCTCGTCCACAAAAAGACAAGCGCCGTGAACCCGGCTATGAGACGTGCAGGTCTTTGATTCGAATTGCTCACTTAGCCCCACCGATTGGGAATATAAAAGCCTGTCGTTGAACGGCAAAACAATCAACTAAGTGTGAGCAATGCGATAGGTTGCTTCAGGGTTAGGCCTTCCCGGTGAATTGGACCGCAAGTCCCACCCCTCGATGACGGAGCTCCCGGCGTCGGACGATCCCTTCCAATTGGTACTCTTCCGGGAAATTATTGCTCGGATGGATCCGAACCTCGGCCGGCACGTCGCTAATTGGCTCCAATTGTTCGATGACCTGAAGGGCGTCCAAATCCAGGTATTCCACGAACATTCCGCCTTCGCTGATATTGGTCGCAATGGCACGGGTCTTGATCAGTGCCTGGCCCGCTGGACGGAGCGTCAAATCAAGCGGGATCGCCACGTGCATACGTTTGGACCGCCGCTTTTCGAATTCCTTGCCCGGGGAAGAACCGTCCTCCGGATGATCCTCCTGACCCAAAATCCGTCCTGCCTTCTCTTTTTGAAAGAGGAACGAACCAAAGTCCTCGGCTACTTCCTTCTCGGTCGGACACAAATGCATGTTTTTCGGAAGATAGGTGTCCTCCAATCGATGACACACGTCACCCACCGCACCATAAATCGCGCTCTTCTGAGGTCTGAGGAAGGCGGCGACGAGTTTCCGGACACCCAATTCATCCAATTGTTTGATTTTCTGCAGATTCAGAATCACCCGCTGCAACCGGTGCCGGCGGATGCTTCGCTGAATCTTCCAGGCAATCTCCTGAAGCGTATCCTGGCTCGGCTCTCCCAGCAGGTCAAAAACTTTCACACTCCCAATTTCACGCGTCATTACACGAAGTCGGCTCATAACCCCAACGATCCTCCCTTTTTCCTCCGGGCCCGGTACGCCTGATGAAGTTTGGCGTGCATCACAGGTCCCAGGTATTCTGCCAGGAGCGCATCCCGAACTTGACGAGCCGGAGCGCCGGTTCCAGGCTTGTTCATCGTCTTCAATTTGATAAAAAAATCCAACACGTTGGCCATTTTGTTCTCCCTTCACTTCACCGCGGCTTTTTCCAAAAAACTTTGGATTTTCTGCCTGTCGGTCGAACCTAAATTATAAAACCCCACGGCCAGCGCTCCGTCTCCCGAGCGTTCCCGCCGGGTCCGGAGGACTTTGCCATCCATTTTGATCCCCCGCGGACCGGGCAGGGACAAACGAATCGAAAGCATTTTCAAATCAAAGGGGTCCAGAGCCTGAGCGGCCAACCCTTCTGTCTTCGTGTCGAGAAAACGCCCGTAGAATCCGCCTTCACTGAGATTGAGCACTGCGGCCTCGAATCGGAACGCGCTCCCTGCCTCTTTACACGAAAGCTCGACCGGCAAGGCCGTCCTAATCCGCGGGAACATGCGCTTCTCCGGACCGGATGAAGTCCCTTCCCCATTTTGTGCAAATTCCTTTCCGAAATACTCAATGGCTTCTCGCTCCGAGTTAAAAATAGGAAGGGGCTCACTGGGGCGCATGTATTCGGCCACAAAAAATGAAGCCGGATTTTGTCCCAGGATTCCACCCTTCGTGGCCTTCCGGGTCGTGTCCAGAATCCACTCTGCGCCCCTGTGGTCTACCCTTTCCAAGGAACGCAGATTGAACAGAACTCCAGTGGAGGGACAACGATTAAGGACAGCGGACATTTCCTGCTCACCCCGTTTGATCGAAGGCTCTGAGAAAACCCCTTCTAACTCAAAGATGTTCACGCCTCCGATCCTTCTCCAGTTTAGCTTCGGTGTCATGATGCCTTTCTTTCTCCTGGAAAGAAGTTTAACACCGAAAACAATAAAGTCAAATCAATATATAGTAATATAACTCAATATAAAGTAATTGATAAATATTACTATAAATTGACACTTATAATTGTCATTCGTAACTACATATATTCAAAGGGCTAAGAAAGGGAAAGCGGAGGAACGTCTAGGAAGGCTTCTTTTCTTGTTCGGGACTTACTTTTTCAGCGAGTTCGGACTTTCTCTGGGCGTGAACTTTCTCATATCCAAATTCAGTGGGACGGTAATATTCCTTTTTGGCGGGGGCGTAGTCCTGCACCACGTAATGGCCTTCATAATCGTGAGCATACTTGTAGCCTTCGCCGTGACCCATTCTCTTGGCCCCACGGTAGCTCCGGTCTCTCAGGGAATTGGGCACTTCCAGCGTCGCATCCTGTTTCACGTCTTCCGTTGCCTCTTGCAACGCCACATAGCTCGCGTTGCTCTTGGGAGCCAGGGCCATGTAAGTGACAAGCTGGGCCAGGATGATTTGCGCTTCGGGCATTCCGACAAATTCGATCGCCTGAAGGCCCGCCGAGGCCAGAACGAGGGCCTGCGGGTCCGCATTTCCGATGTCCTCACTCGCCAAAATCGCAATTCGACGGACAATGAAACGGGGGTCCTCCCCTGCATAGATCATCTTCGCCAGCCAGTAGATCGCCGCATCCGGGTCTGATCCGCGCATGCTCTTAATGAAGGCGCTGGCCGTGTCATAATGATAATCCTCATCCCGGTCGTAATAGACGATTTTCCGCTGAGCCGATTCCTCGGCAGCCCGCTCATCGATCCGAATCTTGCCTGTCTTGTCGGGCATGGTCGTGAGGACCGCTACCTCCAACGCGTTCAAGGCCCGGCGCGCGTCGCCCGAAGCGGAGCGGGCCAAGTGTTGGAGGGCCCCATCGGTGATTTCGATCGCGAGATCTCCGAATCCTCTTTCCTTATCCTGAAGAGCCCGCTTGAGCAAAGGTACGAGATCTTTTTCTTCCAAAGGACGGAGCTCAAAGATGAGCGAGCGCGACAGGAGCGGACCGGTGATGGCGAAAGAAGGGTTGTGCGTGGTGGAGCCGACGAGAATGACGTTCCCCTCTTCCACGTCGGGGAGAAGGACATCTTGCTGGGCTTTATTGAACCGGTGAATTTCGTCCACAAAGAGAATGGTCCGCCGGCCCTGATGCTCGCGAAGTCGACGGGCCTCTTCAATGACTTGCCGGATTTCGCTCACGTTGGAGGTGACCGCATTCAAGGGAACAAAATGGGAATGCGTGAGGTTTGAAATAATCCTTGCAAGCGTGGTCTTGCCGGAGCCTGGTGGGCCATAGAAGATAAGCGAGCCCAGACGATCGGCCTCGATCGTGCGGCGAAGAAGCTTGCCTTCTCCGAGGAGATGATCTTGCCCGGCAACGTCTTCCAGGGTGCGCGGCCGCATCCGGTGAGCGAGCGGCGCATCTCGGGAAATCTCCCGCTCCGGCTTTTCAAACGTTTCGGTCTTGAAGAGTTCTTGAGTCGAGGCGCGCTTCTTCTTGGGATTCACACTTTTTTCTGAAAGGCAGCCTGAAACTTTCCTGCGATCTCGGAAGCGATGGCTTCGTGGAGACGCTGGATTTCTTCGGAGAGAAGGGTTTTTTCAAGCGATTGATAGGTGACTCGGAAGGCCAGGTTTTTCTGCCCCTTGGGAATGCGGCCGCCGCGGAAGAGATCAAAAAGTTCCACTCGCCGGATGAGGCCCTTGCCGAGACGCTCGATGTGATGCACGATTTCCTGCATCGTCACGGAATCTTCCACCACGATGGAGAGATCTCGTTCGATTGCTGGAAAACGGGGAATTTCTCTGAATTTCTTTACGGGCGGGATGTGGCGAAGGAGCTTTTCAAGCGAGAGTTCGGCCAAAAAGGACGGGTGGCGGAGGTCCCAGGCAGTTTGGGCGCGGGCCGAGACCTTTCCCAAAATGCCGAGCGTCTCATTTTTCACCTTGAGCACGGCCGATTCTTCGAGAAAAGAAATCTCCTGGGGCGAGAAAGAATACGCTTCGATCCCAAGAAGATCGAGATAACTTTCGACCAAGCCCTTCAGATCAAAAAAATTCAGGTTCCGCTTCGAATCGCTCCAGCCCTTTTCCCGATCACCGGCCAAAAGAATCCCGAGGCTTTTTTCCTCTCTTGAATCGTTTCCGTGTGCCTTGGAATACAAGTTGCCGACTTCAAAAAGAGTGACCGTCCGCTCCCCCGCTCGCTCGTTTCGGCTTTGAGTCTCAAGAAAGCTCACGAGAAAAGACGGACGGAGAAGCGTGAGCTCTTGATGGATGGGGTTGTGGATTCTCTCAGCTCCCAACAGATCGATCCCGGACGAATCAAAAGAGTTTGGATTGACAAGACTGAAGGTGACGGTCTCAAAAAGACCGGCACCCGCAAAGAAGTCCTGCGTTTTCTCTTCCAATTGACGCAGGGGATGGGGCTCGGCCTCTGCCGGCGGCCGGGAGGGCAAGGTTTCCGGGATTTTGTCATAACCGATGATTCGGGCCACTTCTTCGATGAGGTCTATGGGACGCTCGAGATCCGGACGGTAACTCGGGATCCCCACCCCCCAGGCTTCCGGACCTTCGTTCTTGGGCTCAAGTCCGAGGCGCGTGAGCGTGGAATGGATCTGACTGGGTTTAATCTCCATCCCAAGGATTTTCTTCACTTGTTCCAGCGAAAGATGAATGCGAGACTTCGCCGGCGTGGGCTTCCGTCCAGCCTTCAACGTGGCACTCACCATGCGGGCGCCGGTCAATTCTCGAAAAAGATAAATGGCCCGTTCCCGTCCGAAATCCACGCTCTCCGGATCCACACGCCTCTCGAAACGATACGAGGACTCGCTTGCAAGGCCGTGACGAAGCGATGTCTTTCGGACCCAGCGCGGATGAAAAAAAGCGGATTCTAAAAGAAGGTTCCGGGTCCGCTCATTCACTTCGGACTCCTTCCCCCCCATGACTCCGGCGAGGGCCACGGTCCGTTCCTTGTCCGCGATGACGAGGTCTTCGGCACTTAACACGTGACGGGAGCCGTCAATCGCCAAAAAATTTTCTTCCGGCTTGGCGCACCGAATCTGGATCTCCTTGCCGCGGATAAGATCCGCGTCGAAGGCGTGAAGGGGCTGCCCCCCTTCCAAGAGAACATAATTGGTGATGTCCACGATGAGATTGATGGGACGGAGGCCCGAGGCCGCGAGACGATTTCTCATCCAATCGGGCGTTTCGCGCCATTCCACGCCTTCGATCAAACAGGCTGAATAATAAGGACAGCCTTCGGCTTCCTTGAGATCAATTCTCCACCCTGAAGGCATGGGCCGGTGCTCGGGATTTTGAAACGGGGGGAGCTTGAGGCCCGTGTTCTCGACGGCCCGGATTTCCCGCGCCACGCCGAGATGGGATAGCCAGTCCGGTCGGTTCGTGGTGACCTCGACCTCAAAGACCGTGTCCTTGAGGTCCGGACGCGTCTCAATCTTTTTGACCTCGAGCCCGGCCATGGTCAGACGGTCCGCCAATCCCTCCAGGGGAGGTGAGACAGTCACGAAATCCTTGAGCCAGTTCGTACTGATTTTCATGATCTAAAACTGCCTCAGAAACCGGAGGTCGTTTTCGAAAAAAAACCGAATATCGGGAATGCCGTGACGAAGCATCGTGATGCGCTCCACCCCCAGGCCGAAGGCAAATCCTTGCACCCGCTTGAGGTCATAGCCCACCTGTTCAAACACGGACGGGTCCACGCTCCCCGCCCCCAGGACCTCGAGCCATCCCTTTCCGCCGCAAACGCTGCACCCCTTTTGCTGGCAGAGGAAACAATTGACGTCGACTTCCGCGCTGGGTTCAGTGAAAGGAAAGAAATGCGGCCGAAAACGAATTCTGGTCCCGGGACCAAAAAGTTCTCTCAGGAAAAATTGTAGAACCCCCTTGAGTTCGCTAAAAGTCGTCCGGTCATCCACCATCAGGCCTTCAATCTGATGAAACATAAAAGAGTGGCTCGCATCCACCTGGTCCGGCCGGTAAACCCTCCCCGGTGCTACAACACGAAGCGGGGGCTTTCTTTTTTGCATCACGCGGATCTGGACCGTCGAGGTCTGGGAGCGAAGAAGGAGCGGAGACTCACGGCCGGTCTCCGATTGAAGATAAAACGTAGCGAAACTGTCGCGCGAGGGATGGTCCTGAGGAATGTTGAGGGCTGTGAAATTGGAGAATTCGGTTTCGATCTCCGGGCCCTCCACGACCTCAAAGCCGAGACGTTCAAAAATCCCGTTAATTTCGCGGATCGTCTGCGTGAGCGGATGGAGTCGTCCGAGGGGAGGGCGAAGCCCCGGAAGCGTGGGATCGAAACCTGAGTCTTTTTTTGAGCCCGACGAGGTGACCGAGCCGGCCTTCGCTTTGACCTTCTCCTCGAGCAAGCGCTTGAGCTCGTTCAGTTCCTGACCCTTTGAACGGCGCTCTTCGCCAGAAAGTCCTTTTAGAGAATCGAATAGGCGGGTGAGCTTTCCCTTGCGGCCGAGATAATCGACCCGGAACGCCTCAAGGGATTCAGGAGAATGGACAGAATCGAGACGGGATACGGCCTCTTTGGCGAGCGAACCGAGGTCCATTGCCCCTACTTTTCTGGTTTTTTGGCAAGGCCCACGAGTTTCTTGAATGCGCCCCCGTCCCGCACCGCTAAATCGGCGAGGGACTTCCGGTCGAGCCCCACCTTGGCCCGTTTGAGTCCGGCAATGAAACGGGAGTAGGAAATCCCCTCGATCCGGCAGGCTGCGTTGATCCGAAGCGTCCAAAGTCTTCGGAAATCCCGCTTCTTCCTCCGGCGGTGGGCCGTGGCAAACCGAAGCCCCCGCTGAACCGTCTCACGGGCGGTCCGGTAGAGCTTGCGCCTGCCTCCAAAAAAACCCTTGGCCCGGTGAAGCCATTTCTTCCGGCGTCGTCGGGTGGCCGGGACGTTCGTGACGCGTGGCATCCGTTCTCCTTATTGATAAGGGAGGAGGCGTTCAAACCGCTTGCGGTCGGTCTCATCAACCTGTTTCCACCGGCGGAGTCCGCGCTTCTGGCCGGACTCCCGGTCCGTCAGAAGGTGACGCCGCTTCGTCCGGGGCATGAGCACCTTTCCCTTTGCGGTGACTTTGAACCTTTTCTTCGCTGCTTTATTGGTTTTGAGTTTCGGCACTTTTGTTGTTACTTGCACCTTTCTTGTTTGGAGCCTTGGGGGCCAGGTACATATGAATGGCCTTTCCTTCCAAGCCGTCGTTTCTTTCCATGGCGCCCCACTCCGCGAGGTCATCGATAAAACGCTTCATTACCTTTTCGCCAAGGTCTATGTGTGTAATCTCGCGTCCGCGGAAAAAAAGCGTCAACTTGATGCGGTTTCCTTTTTCCAGAAACTCCCGGGCGTGGCCCAGCTTGGTTTGATAGTCATGCTCTCCGATCTTGCTGGTGAGCTTGATTTCCTTGACCTCGATGACCTTGTGTTTCCGACGCGCTTCTTTTTCCTTCTTCTCGAGCGCGTAAAGGTACTTTCCGAAATCGAGGACCCGGCAGACAGGCGGCTTTGCGAGCGGCGCCACTTCCACCAGATCCAAACCTGCTTCCCGGGCTAGCCGGAGGCCCTCCCGGGGGTCCACGATCCCAATCTGCTCGCCCTTGGCTCCGATGAGCCGGATCTGCGGAGACCGAATATATTCGTTGATTCGGATCCGGTGGGAATACGGATTCAACGGGACTCCACGACCTCGCGATGAAGCATCTTCACGAATTCAGCAAGCGACTTCTCGCCCAAATCGCTGCGGCCCCGGCCCCGGATAGAGACAGAGCCCTTTTCGACTTCCTTGTCTCCCACCACCAAGATGTAAGGTATTTTTTGCAGTTCCGCTTCCCGGATCTTGTAACCAATCTTTTCAGGCCGAATGTCGAGCTCGACTCTAATTCCTTCTTGTTGGAGCGCCTCGTAAACCTTCCGCGCGAACCCTTCCTGTTTCTCCGAAATGGTCAGGACCCGCGCCTGGACCGGAGAGAGCCAAACGGGAAATGCGCCGCCATAATGTTCAATGAGAATGCCGAGAAACCGCTCCACCGATCCGAACACGGCCCGGTGGACCATCACGGGCCTCTTCTCTTTACCGTCCGAATCGACAAAAGTCAACCCGAATCGTTCGGGCATCTGGAAATCAAGCTGGATGGTCCCGCATTGCCACTCGCGGCCAAGAGAGTCCGTGATTTCGAAATCGATCTTGGGTCCGTAAAAAGCGCCCCCGCCCGGCTGCACGTGGTGTTCAATTTTATTGTGTTCGAGGGCCCTCTTCAAGCCTTCTGTGGCCTCATTCCAAAGCTCGTCCGAACCCATGGAATCCCGGGGCCGGGTTGAAAGATTCATCGAAACTTTCTCGAATCCGAACGTCTTGTAAACCCGGAGAATCAGGCGAATGACCTGCGTGACCTCATTTTCAATCTGGTCCCGCCGGCAGAAGATGTGCGCGTCATCAATTGTGAAGGCTTTCACGCGAAAGAGGCCGTGAACCACACCGGAGCGTTCATAGCGATGCACCAGACCGAGCTCCGAGAGCCGGATGGGGAGATCCCGATAAGAACGAAGGGTGTTGGAATAAATCAAGGTGCTGCCCGGGCAGTTCATGGGCTTCACGACCATCATCCCCTCTTCGGTCTTGGAGAAAAACATATTTTTGTGATAGTGCTCATAATGGCCACTTTGTTTCCAAAGCTCCTCGCGGAGCAGGGCCGGTGTGCGGATTTCCTGGTAGCCCTCCGCAACGTGCTCCCTTCGCCAATACTGGATGAGCATCTCGTAAAGCAAAGCTCCCTTGGGATGATAAAAAGGAACACCCGGTGCCTCGGGATGAAAACTGAAAAGATCGAGCTCTTTCCCAAGCTTGCGGTGGTCGCGCTTTTTGGCCTCCTCGAGTTGCTTCAGATGTCCCTCAAGTTCTTCCGGAGTGTGGAAGGCGGTGCCATAAATCCTTTGAAGCATTTTGTTCCGCTCATCTCCGCGCCAATAGGCCCCGGCCACCGAAAGCAATTTGACGGCGCCGATCTCTTTGGTGTTATTCACGTGATTCCCGCGGCAAAGATCCACAAAAGGTCCGTTTCGATAAAGCGACACTTTGGGATCAGGAATGTCATCGAGAATCTGGAGCTTGTAAATCTCGCCCCTTTTTTTGAAAAAATCACGCGCGTAATCTTTCGTGACCTCCTCTCTTGAAAACTCCTGTCCCTCTTTGATGATTTCCTTCATTTTGGATTCAAGGCGAGTGAGATCTTCTTCGGTGAAGGGCTCTTCGCGGTCGAGATCATAATAGAAGCCATTGTCGATCGCAGGGCCAATGGCCAACTTGGTGCTGGGATAGAGCGTTTGAACGGCCTGAGCGAGTACGTGCGCAGTGGAATGTCGAAGGCGGACCAACTCCTCAGGACTTCGGGAAGGCATCAGTTTGGGAGAAGATGCATCTAGGCGGGCTGAGTCTGGGGCTCGGCGGCCGGTTTCCCTTTGGCCTTCGCACGCAGCTTGAGACGCTTGATGTATGCCTTTCGTCTCTTTCTTTTCTTGCGCTTGTCCCAGTCTCGACTCATTGGATGTGGGGCACATTTTCAATCGAGAGGGCCGTATTGTCAAGCGCTGGTTTACGAGGGCAAAGGAAGATCCCCGGGCGGAAAACAAGTTCAGATCACTTGAAAGAAATTCCTGGGCGCTAGAGGGATCGAACCTCTGACCTCTACCATGTCAAGGTAGCGCTCTAACCAGCTGAGCTAAGCGCCCGAAAGGGGGAGCATTTTAGCATATTCGTCTAACATCTTTCGGGCTTTCTGGATGGCTTGGGCGCGGTGGGAGACGCGGTGCTTCATCTCGATCGAAACTTCCCCGAGGGTCTTGCCGCCATAAGGGCCGTAGATGAAAATGGGGTCATAACCAAAACCACCCGAACCCCGCATTTCCCTCCCAATGGCCCCGTGGACCTCCCCTTCCACCACGCCGATTAACCGCTCGGGGCTCGCGACGGCGACCGCGGAAACAAAAGCCGCACCGCGGCAATTGTCAGGGAGTTTTTCCATCAGCCGAAGGACCTTCTGGCAGTTCTTGAGGTCATCTTTTTCAGGGCCGGCAAACCGGGCGGAATAAATGCCGGGCGCCCCCTCCAAGGCTTCCACCACCAAGCCGGAATCCTCACCCAGGGTCAGAAGCCCGGTCTGACGCGCCAGACCCTCGGCTTTCTTGACGGCATTCTCTCGAAAAGTCGTGCCGTCCTCCGCAATTTCCGTCACGTGCGGAAAATCACGAAGCGAGACAAGCTCAAAGGGAGTTCCGTGGAGGAGGGCATGAAGTTCTTTCAGTTTCTTCGGGTTGAGCGTCCCGAGGAGAAGTGGGGGCTTCCCCTTATTTGAGACGAACATGAATCTTCTGGAGACGGATGAGCTCGCGGATCCCCTTTTGGGCGAGAACGACGAGGCGGTCCAATTCCTTCTTGGAAAAAGGGTGTCTTTCGGCCGTTCCCTGAATCTCAACCAGTCTCCCCGACCCGGTCATCACGACGTTCATGTCAACTTCCGCCTTGGAATCTTCCTGATAATTCAAATCAAGCAGCGCAGCGCCGTTGATCCGGCCGACGCTCACGGCGGCGACGTAATCGCGGAGAGGATTTTTTAGGAGAATTTTTTCTTTCGTCAGTTTTTCAATCGCCTGACCAAGCGCCACGAAACTTCCCGTGATCGCAGCCGTCCGAGTGCCCCCGTCCCCTTGAATCACATCGGCATCAATCAAAAGAGACCGTTCCCCCAACACCTCAAAGTCCACGACCGCGCGGAGGCTTCGGCCAATGAGTCGTTGAATCTCCTGTGTGCGGCCGCTCAATTTCCCCTTCGAGGCCTCGCGTTGGATCCTCTCCGTGCAAGAGGCAGGAAGCATTCCGTATTCCGCCGTCACCCATCCTTTTCCTTGGCCTTTGAGAAAGGGCGGGACTTTTTCTTCGAAACTTGCCGAACACACCACCTTGGTGTTTCCCATTTCGATCAAGGCCGAACCGAGGGCATACTTGAGAAAGCCCTTGTGGATTCTGACTGTCCGAAGCTGATGGGGCAAGCGGCCGTCGTCTCGCACTTGGGTTACCGGATCTTGAGGATGCGGTGAAGCCTGGGGGTGATCCGAACATCGGGAATCATCCGCGCGGCCATTCGGTGGAGTTCACCCAGGAGCGACATCAATTCGGGATCTTCGTGTCCTTCCAGTTCCTCTCCCGAGACGACCCGCGGCGGACTCACCGGTTGAAGAATCACAGGCGTCTTCGGCGCCACGTCTCGGACCAATTGAATCAGGGTTTGAAACTCGGGAAGATCGATTTCCCGGGAGAGAACGATCTTGATGAAAACCTCTTTCGTGCGGGCCAGCTCAAGAAACCGCCGGTGCTCGGCGAGGAAACTCCGTTCCTTCGTCACGCTGGCCGGTTTCAGGTCCATCGCGATGAGGTCGCACCAGCCGATGACTTCGCCGAGGGCCTGCCAAAGGATCCCGTTCGTCTCCAGATAAGTCCGAAAGCCCTGGGCCTTCAGCCGGAGAAGGAGAGGCTTCAGAAAATTCAGATAAAGAAGCGGCTCTCCGCCCGTGAGACTCACGTAAGCGTGCGGCCCTTCCTCCTTTTCCAATTGGAGGACGGATGCCATTACTTCGTCCAGCGTCATGGCCCGCGCCGGCTTGTCGAGCTCATCACAGTATTCGCAGTGAATGTGGCACTCCTCAAAGCGGATGAAAAGATGGCGTTGGCCGAGCGAGATCCCTTCTCCTTGTAACGATGAAAAGATCTCTGAAATTCTCGCTTCGTGGGAGGTGGGCGGGTATTGCATCGGTCAATTCCGCGGCGCCGTCCCGAGCAAAGGATCTTCCATCCCCGCCTCGCGGAACCCCTTGGCGCGCAGGACGCAGGAATCACATCCCCCGCAAGGAAATTCACCGCCTTCGTAACAGGACCACGTCATCTCAAAGGGAACCCCGAGTTGGGCACCCAGACAAACAATCTCGGCCTTGGACAGTCGCAAGAGAGGCGCCACAATCCGAAGGGGCCGCAGCGCTCCCACTTTCGTCCCACGTGCGATCATCGCTTCAAAGGCCTCGATGAATTCAGGGCGGCAATCCGGATAGCCGGAATAATCCAGCGCGTTGGCTCCAAAATAAATGGCTTCGGCTCCTTGAGTTTCGGCGAGGGACGCCGCGAGAGAAAGAAAAATACTATTCCGGGCAGGCACGTAGGTGGCTGGAATTTCTTTTGAAATCTCGCTTTCATTTCTTCCCTTGGGAACCGAGATTTGGGGGTCCGTCAAAGCGCTCCCGCCCCACGGAAGTGAGAGGGGGATCATCCAATGCTCAAGTCGGAGGGCAGAAGCAATCCTCTTGGCGGATTCGAGTTCCCGCTCATGAAGCTGTCCGTAGTGAATGCTTAAGCAAATCGGTCGGTCGCCCTCGCGCCGGGCCGCGTAGAGGGCTGTGGTGGAATCAAGACCTCCGGAAAGAAGAACGACGGCTTTCATAATCGAACCACCTTGACCGGGGGAAGCCTCTCCCCCAAGAATCTCTCTCCCACTTTCACAAAGTTCCTCGGCAGATCACTGGTGAAAATCTGGAACCCGGGCTCTCGCGAACGGGAATAAAGTAAATCCTTTTCGCGTAAAAGAGAAGCGAGTTTTCTCACCGTGGGACCGGCGGAATCCACGAGCGAGACACGCGGACCCAAGAAGGCCTCGATGGCTTCAGTCAAAATCGGATAGTGGGTGCAGCCCAGGATGAGGGTATCGATTTTCTTTTGGGCGAGCGGCGTCAAGTACTTTTCAATCACCCGCTCCGTCACGCCGCCGTTGAGCCATCCTTCTTCCACGAGGGGGACGAAAAGCGGACAACTTTGGGAGAAGACCCGAATCCGATGGTTCCCGTTCTGGAGCGACTGTTCATAGACTCGGGCTTCGATGGTAGCGGCGGTCCCAATCACACCGATCCGGCCGTTTTGAGACTGGCGAAGAGCTTCCTCCACGGCGGGCTCGATGACACTCAAGACGGGGATCTTGAAACGCCGTTTCAATAAAGAATAAGCGGCGCTCGAAGACGAATTGCAGGCAATCACCAGTGCCTTGACCCCTTTTTGAAGGAGAAACTCGGCGTTCGTCACGGAAAATCGCCGGATCTGGTCGCGGGATTTCGTCCCGTACGGGAGCCGGGCAATGTCGCCGAAATAGACGACCGCCTCCTCGGGGAGCTGGCGCCGGAGCTCACGCACCACGGTCAATCCCCCGAGCCCTGAGTCAAAGACACCAATCGGGTTCGCGTTCACGAATTCCTCGGATGAACCGTTGGGTTGATTTTTGGCTTAAACGCGACTCACGTCGACGGCGTGCTGTCCTTTGGGACCATCGGCCACTTCAAACTTCACCGTCTCCCCCTCGTTCAGAGTTTTAAAACCATCGCCCTGAATCGCGGAGTAGTGGACAAAGATGTCTTTTCCCGGCTCCAGTTCGATAAAACCGTAGCCTTTCTGGTTGTTGAACCACTTCACTTTTCCTTCCGGCATTTTCCCTCACCCCCCTTCTTGATTCGTTACACTCGCGCTTTCCGGCGGCCCAAACGCTTCTTGGAATTTCCATTTTCCAAGAAACGCTGAAGGCGCCGGAGCGCCTCCTCGATCCGTCCCTCAGGGACGACCAAAGCAAATCGAATATATCCTTCTCCGTATTCGCCGAAGCCCGTGCCGGGCGCAACCGCAATACCCGTTTCCCTCAAGAGGAGTTCGGTGAAAGCCATGGAAGAATGCTCGTCGTATTTCTGTGGGATCTTGGCCCATAAATAAAAGGTGGCGTCCGGCTTTCTGACTTTCCAGCCGATGCGGTCGAGACCCTCGACGAGGTAGTCCATGCGCTGGCGGTAGATTTCCACGATTTTCTTCACGTAAGTCTGCGGTCCGAGGAGGGTCTTGGTGGCCGCATACTGAATGGCTCGGAACATCCCGAAGTCACAGTAGCTCTTGGTCTTCGCCAGTCCGCCCAGGATCTCACGATTGCCGACGGCAAAGCCGACGCGCCAGCCCGGCATGCTGTAGGATTTAGAAAAGGTATGGAATTCGATTGCGTGTTTCTTGGCGTCCTTGACTTCCAGGATGCTGTAAGCGCGCTTCCCGCGGAAAACAAAATCGGAGTACGCCAGATCGGAGGCAATGATGATCTGCTTGTCGCGTGCCCAATGAATGACCCTCTCGTAAAAACCCAGGTCACAGGTGGCGCCCGTCGGATTGTGGGGATAGCTCAGCATCAGGAGCTTCGAAAGCCGCGTGGTCTCTTTGGGAAGTGAAAAAAGATCGGGCAGATAATTTTTTTCTTCGCGGAGCGGGACGTTGTAGAGGATCCCGCCCGCCATGATGACGCCGTTGAAGTGAACCGGGTAGGCCGGTGAGGGGATGAGGGCCAGGTCGTCATTATTCATGTAGGCCAGCGCCAGGTGGGCGATGCCTTCTTTCGACCCGATGCAGGGAACGATTTCCGTTTCGGGATCAAGGTCCACGCCGAAGCGAGCGTGATACCACTCGGCAATGGCCTTCTTGAAATTCCGCTCGATCTCGAGGTCGGATTTGGAATAGCGGTGAATGCCGGGCAGCGCGAGAGCTTCGCGGAGGGCCTTGATGGCATGGGCTGGCGGATCGAGGTCCGGATTCCCCATGCTGAAATCAATGACGTCAACGCCTTGACTCTTGACTTCCCGCTTGAGGTTGTCCACCACCGTAAATAGATACGGCGGCAACCTCTTCATTCGATTTGCTTCGTGCATCAAAAACTTCAAAAGGAACTCGAGAAGGCTTTACTCCTCTTTTTCCTCTTCCTCCTCCTCTTCGTCCTCGTCCTCAATCAGGCAAAGGGCCTCTCCTGATTCCACGGTCTCCCCCTCGTCATAATACACTTCGGCGAGGATCCCCGTTGCGGGAGCCGTGATCATGACAGTGCCGTTCACGAGGGCCAGTTCCGCAATTTCATCGCCCTTCGTGACCAGATCGCCCTCCTCAAAATACCAAGCCTGGATCGTGACCTGCGTGGCCCCGCCCGGCAAATTTTCTAAAACGACTTCGACCATCCCTCTACGCCTCGGAGGCTCTCAAAGGTTTCGGCAGCATGATAAGAACTGCGGACCAAAGGACCCGCGTAAACTTCAAGGAAACCCATCTGCCTCATTGTATCGGCCAGTCTTTCAAAAACTTCTAAGGGCAGGTACTGCTCGACGGGAAGGTGATTTTCGCTTGGGGCAAGGTATTGTCCCAAGGTCAGAATTTCACAGCCGGCCTCTTTGAGATCTTCGGCGGCTTGAAGCACTTCGTTCTCCTTCTCTCCCAATCCTAACATCAACCCACTTTTCGTGCGAATCCTTGGGAAGGCCTCTTTGACCCGTTCAATCACTCTCAAAGAACGCTCATACCGGGCCTGAGGTCGCACGCGCGCCTGAAGCCGCTCAACGGTCTCCAGATTGTGATTGTAAACGGCGGGGCCGGCTTCCGAGACACGATCAATCAATTCCAGGCGTGCGTGAAAATCGGGGGTCAGAACCTCCACTTCCACACCGGCAATTCGTTCTTTAAGCGCATGCACACATTGATAAAAATGTTCTGCGCCTTCATCGGTCAGATCATCCCTCGCCACCGAAGTCACGACCACATACTGAAGCCCCAATGCCAGGGCGGCTTCCGCCACGCGCTCCGGCTCGTGAGGATCCACGGCCTCGGGCCGAGCGGTTTCGATCGCACAAAAACCGCACCGGCGCGTGCAGCGCTCGCCCAGAATCATGAACGTGGCGGTTTTCCGGGACCAGCATTCCGTTTGATTGGGACACAGTGCGGATTCGCAAACGGTGTGCAATCGATTCTCGGTTAGAATCTCGGAGGTACGAAGGTAGAAACCGGTGGGAATGGGCCTGCGAAACCAGGAGGGTAAACGCCCCATCAATTCAAACTCAAATTCCTGAATAAAAAATCTGCATCGGCACTGAATGAATCTTTTTCAAAAACGCGCGCATTCTAGTCAGAAGCGATCAGAGTGTCAAGGGATAAAAAGCTTCCGCGCGGCCTTTTGGAGGATCTCGCTCTCGGTGGGGTGGGCATGAACGGTCTCGGCCAGGTCGCGGACACTCAAGCCGGCCCGGACGGCGAGGACGGCTTCGTGAATGAGCTCGGTCACATGCGCGCCGACGGCTGTGACGCCGAGAAGACGCCCGTCTTTTTGGGAGGCCATCATTTTAAGAAAGCCCTCCGTCTCGCCTTCGACTTGCGATTTGCCGAGACTCGAGAAAAGAATCTTGGTCTCTCTGGCATCTGGAAAGGCCTTGAGCCCGCCCACACGGTAACTGCCGACGCTTGCCACTTCGGGATCGGTATAAATGCAGTTGGGGATGGCTCGGTAATCCATTTTTTGTCTGGGTCCTTTTAGATTCCCGGCGACGCGCATTCCTTCCGCCGAAGCGCCGTGCGCCAATCCGGTTGAGCGGCTTGTGACATCGCCGATGGCGAAAATGCCGGTGACACGGGTCTCGAGAAATTCGTTCACTTCGATTCGCCCGCGTTCGACTTTGATGCCGGCTCGCTCCAGATTCAAACTCTCGAATTGAGGCTTGCGCCCAACGGCCACCAGCGCCGAGTCCGCTTCGAGGGTCTTTCCCGATTCAAGGACGGCTTCCACACCTTTCCCGCGCACGGCCAGGGTTTTCACCCGTGTGCCGGTGTAAATCTCGATCCCCTTCCGGGAAAAAAGCGATTCAAGCCGCCGGCTCACTTCCTCATCTTCTGCAGCAATCAAGCGCTCCAGCATTTCAACGAGGGTCACTTTCGTCCCCAGGGCTTGAAAGATGGAAGCGAATTCCACGCCCACCACTCCCCCGCCCAAAATGAGGAGCCGCGAAAGAACCGTTTTGATCTCGAGTAATTCCGTGGAAGAGAAAATTTTCTTCCCGTCAAAGGGAGCCCCGGGAAAGGGAATGGGAGCGGAACCGGTCGCAATCAGAATATTTTTTGCTTCGACTTCGCGCGACCCTTCCTTCCCCTTCACCGTCAAGCGATGGGCGTCCACGAAAGAAGCCTCGCCCGAAATCCACGTAAGACCGGAGCGTTTGACGGCCTCGAACATTCCTTTCTTCAACGTTTCCACGACCTGATTTTTTCGCTGAATGAGGGAAGACAGATCCCACGCCGGCGGGACGAATGACAGACCCAATGCTTCGGCCTGAGCCATTCGGCTGATGAGCTTGGTTGAAGCGAGAAGAGACTTGGTTGGAATGCATCCTGAATGGAGACACGTGCCACCGGGGTCGGCCTTGTCAATGAGGGCCGTCTTCAAGCCCAGCTCCTGGGCCCTGAGAGCCGCGTCAAAACCCCCCGGCCCGGCGCCGATGACCGCAAAATCAAATTCCGGCACGGATCAATTCCTTTGGGAAACCGATGTCAGCCACTTCAACTTTTCCTGTCACGTGCGGGCCTTCTCCTTCATAGAATCCTTTTTTGGCGAGTCCCATCGTCACCGTCACCGTGGCGCGGATCGCAGCCCCGTGAATTTTTCCCGTGTCCGAATCAAGGCCCGAGGGGATGTCCACGCTCAGGACCTTCCGGCCTGAACGGTTCACGTTTTCAATCAAGCTCCGATAAGGCTCCTTCAAATCCCGGTCGAGCCCCACGCCGAAGAGGGCGTCGATGATCAAATCCGAATCGCGAAAAAGTTCGGGCACGGTTTCCCAAGCGAAGTGTTCACCCACGACCCGAGTCGGGATACTGAGCTTGGCATTGGCCACAAAATTCCGGGCGGGGTCGGCCTTGAGCTTCGTTCCTTCTGAGAAAAGGAATACTTGGACGGAGTATCCTTTTTGGTGAAGGTACCGCGCGGCGGCGAGTCCGTCTCCCCCGTTGTTTCCTTTGCCGGACAAAACCAAGATTTTCCTGGGAGGAGGTCCCGCTAATTCAGCCGCTCTCTCTGCGACCGCCCGTCCCGCTTTTTCCATGAGTTCAAAACCCGGGACGCCGTATTCTTCAATTGTACGCCGATCAATTTCCCGCATCTCGGCGGCGGTCACGGTTCGGGCGCTCATCAAAGAGAGCCGATGAACGTTTCGTCCTTGATGTCCACGATCGTGACCTTCTGAAGCGCGCCGATCAGGTCCGCCGATCCCGGGAACACGACTCCTTTTTCCTGCGCCGTCCGTCCCAAGAGTTCCTCCGCGCGCTTCGGACTCCGGCCTTCGACGAAAACTTCCACAGTCCGCCCCCGCCACGTCCGGTTCCCCTCGAGTGTAATTTGCTTTTGCAAAGCGAGGAGTTCGTGATGTCTTTGTTCCTTCACCGACTGGGGAACATCGTCCTCGAGTTTCGCGGCCGGGGTCGACGGCCGGACGGAATACTTATAAAGGTAGGCCCCGTCGTAAAGGATCTCTTCAAGCGCACAGCGTGTGGCGACATGGTCCTCCTCCGTCTCTCCTGAAAAGCCTGCGATGATGTCGGTCGTGATGGAAATGTCCGGGACCAGTTCGCGAAGCCGCTCCAGCTTGACTTTGTAATCCGCGTACGTGTGGAGGCGTTTCATTCGCTTAAGAATTCGGTCCGATCCGGATTGGAGCGGAAGGTGAAACCGGCGGGAAATCTTGGGGTTATGGGCAATCACTTGGAAAAGTTCCTCCGTCGCATCCGAGGGGTGCGAAGTGGTAAAGGAAATCCGCTCAAGCCCGTCAATCTGGCAGAGCTTTTCAAGTAATTCGGGGAAGGTGTTTACATCATTGGCCTCGCCCCGATAGGAATTCACATTCTGTCCCAATAGGGTAATCCACTTCACGCCCTCGCCCACGAGACGGCTCGCCTCGCGATAGACTTCCCGAGCGGGCATCGAAACTTCCGCACCTCTTGTGATCGGGACAATGCAAAACGTGCAGACCTTGTCGCAGCCCGTCATGATGGGAAGCCAGGCGTGGAATTTCCCGCGGCGCCGGATGAGTTCGGTGTATTCAATGGAAATTCCGTCTTGTTTGATTTTTGAAACCTGTTGGCGGGTCCTCCGGACTTCTTCGATGAGTTCCGGGAGGTCTTTGATGTTGCGCGTGCCAACCATCAGGTCGAGTTGAGGAAAACGCTTGAAAAGGTTTTCCCGGTGTTCCTCAACCATGCAACCCATGAGGCCCACGATCAAGTCGGGGTTTGTTTTCTTGATCTTGCCGAGTGCTCCAAGCCGGCTGTAGACGCGGTCCTCGGCGTGTTCACGCACCGAGCAGGTGTTCATCAGGACCACGTCGGCCTCGCCCTCCTCCTCTGTAATCCGGAAGCCCCGATGGCCAAGCAACCCTGCCGCCACCTCGCCGTCATACTCATTCATTTGGCAACCAAACGTCCGGATCGAAACTTTTAGTTTTTGATTTGAATTATTATTCATTGTTTAGTTTTGATCTAGTGAAAGTCATACAATGTTCATCTGCCAAGCAGATGGGTTATTATGACTGCCCGGTTCTTTTCCCAAAAATTGATAAGCATTTGTTTTGTCCTTCTCACGATTCTGCACACTTCTCAAATAGACCCTTGAAAGGATTCTGGCCATTTCCTTAAGCCGCTCCCGTTTGTCTTCAAAAAATGAACGGACCTCATCCTTAGTCGCTTTGACGGTGCAATGATAACAAATCTTATTGCCGTCAGCTTCCGGTTGGATTTTTGCCTTTTGATTATTCGCATCATGACTGCGTTTGTTCCTTTTAGGCGGCTCAACATGCATTGAATAAAGAAACGTCAGGTCCAATGTCTCGTCTAAGAATCTGCCCAACCAATCCTCGAAAGTGCCCAAGGATTTTTCATTGCAAACAAACTTTCTGCCATTCACTAGAATCTCAAAAAAATTAAGCCCAGCGGTCTTGACTCCACCAATCGAGATAGTCCCCACCACCCCATTTTCAAATTCTATGATTTCTTTTGCCATTCTGTATCAAAGCCTTTTTGAATCGAGGAGTTACCAAGGATTTTACGGTCTTTTACACTCCCTTCAAGTTTTTTATGTCATCGGTTGTGGAGTAGTGGATCTACCCCTCTTGAGCTTCAGCTAGCGTTCTTTTTGGGAGGGTGAGCGTTCAGTTTGATTTTAATATTCGGGATCTTACCTTCAATCAAGATGTAACCTTCCCGGCCAAGCCAGCCCACAGCCATGAGGATGGTTTCTTTCGGAGCTTTGATTTTTGAAAGAAGCTCTCCAAGAGAAGCTTTTCCATCATGCTGGTCAAGATAGCTCCAAACTTCACCCGCACAAAGACCAATCCATGTGATCATTGATCGATTCTTCCTATAGATTTTTATTTTGCTGAAGCAGAAACTTGTTAATTTTTCCCGCCTACTCTTTTTAATGCCTCGTCGAGATTTTCACAAATGTTCCGGGGACCGATTGAATCATACAAGCCTGATTTTTTAATTACACTCAAAGGTTGAGACTGGATGCCCAGCAGAATGAGTTTGATGCCGTCTTTCCAGCATTTCCTGCAAAACATTTCAAGCAGATAAAAATCGGAAGGATCCAGAAAAGGAACCTTTTGCAAAATGATAATTCTAGCTTTGGGTTTTCTCGCCACGACCCTCATCGTCTCTTCATACTTATGTAACGCGCCAAAAAGAAACGGTCCGTTCACTTCATAAATATCAACGTCTTTGGGTACTTTCGTTCTATTCAAAGCCGACTCCCCATTTTTTTATGCTTACCATTTCTTAAAGACGAAAAAACGGCTCCGACAATCATGGTAAAACCCACAAGATAATTCCATTTTAAACCCTCTTTCAGATAAACGACGGAGAAAACCGAGAAAACGATCAACGTAATGACCTCTTGTGCAGACCGATACCTTCTTTGGGTCTTCTTCCCTCGGCCGCCCATTCTAATGTCAAGACAGATTCTGCTTCTTTCCTTTTCGATATCCTTTCTGTAAGAGCAGACTTCTACCTTAAATTTGAGATCAGAACAAGGTTGCAATCGCAGGAATTTTGCTTGAAATTATTTCACCTCCAGAATGGCGTTTTTCGTTCCGAACTCGTTGGGTACTGTTTGCTTGGCTTTGGGATCGTCTGCCCATTTGCCGTCAACAAAAAAGCGATACTGATAACGGCCTGGTTTGAGAGGAATGGACCCTCTCCAGTTTCCTTGGAGATCTTTCTTAAGGCTAAAAGCGACCGGATTCCAACGGTTAAAGGTCCCAGACACACCGACGCTTTTCGCTTGAGGTGCAAAGAGCGAAAACTCAACCTGTTTCTCCTGCGGTGGGGCTGTTTGCGTGCCCTGGAACTTTTCCCACGGCTTACTTGTTGGCGAACTTGGTGTTACGCCTTGCGGAGACATCTTTTTTTCTTCCATTTTGCTTCCTCCTTTTCAGTTTGGAATCCACGGGGAGAGAGAAAAGCTCTCCCCGTGGATCCTTTTAGTTCCGTTTATTTGCAACCTGTACCTTGAGGCCCATGAGGTTTGCTCTGAGGACTTTGTCCCGGCTGCTGAGGCTGTGAAGTCGCCTGAGGTTTGGCCGCTTGCGCTTGACCCTGCGGATTCTGCGACTGCTGCTGTTGTCCGGGTTGCGCTTGAGGTTTCACCTGAGGTTTCTTCGGCGCCTGTTCCTTCTTACCGCCGAAAATAGGACCTGCCACTTTGACCACCTCCTTTCATCTGCCGTTATTTAAACCAATCATTTCTGACGAAATGTTTCCTGAGGTTTCGAAGAGCTTGCTCTGGCCTCTTCTGTGCTCAAGATTTCGATCATCTTTTCAGGAGTCTGGGCTTTCAAAAGAGAATCCCTCACAAATTTATCCCTGAGTAGTCTGGCTACCATGGAAAGTGTTTGTAGATGCGGCCCAACGGAGCCCTGGGGAAAAACAATAAGAAATAAGAAACGGACAAGCTCACCATCCAGGGCGTTGAATTCCACTCCTTTTTTTGAAATCGCCAGTAAACCTCTTGGTTCCGCGAGGTTGTCTGAATTGGCATGCGGGATGGCGACACACGCCCCAATCCCTGTAGAGCCCAATTCTTCTCTTGTAATCAACGCCTCCAATAAAGCGCTCTGGTTCACTTGGGAATGAAGGCCGGAAAAATGCCGGGTCAGTTGCTCCAGGACATGCCGTTTATTTTTTGACTCAAATTTCAACAAGACGGACGAGATGCTTATCAATTCGTCAATTTTCATTTTCGTCCCCTTTCTTTCGAAGTTCCTTCAGGACCGGCATGCATACGCTCATATGGTAATGATCCGCATGGGTGAGCTCTTGTCTACACTCTATCTTGCGTATAATCTGTTTACACATGAAGCATCCGCATTGGAGCAAATGATAATCTCTGACAAAATCAGAGATTGCCCCTGAGTCAAGTTTGACATGACCCAAACTGTTTTCCTCTATCTCCTTCTTTGCCCTCATTTTCGTGGTGCCTTGTCCAGCGCAAGAAAGATTCCATAGAGAATCGCTTCAGGCCGAGGGGGGCATCCCGGAATATAAATATCCACCGGCACAGATTGATCCACACCCCCCGCGACGGCGTAACTCCCTTTAAAAATTCCTCCGCCAATCGCACAGCTTCCACAGGCAACAACCAGTTTGGGGCTCGGTGTGGCTTCATAGGTCTTGACCAAGGCAAGCTCCATTTGACGTGTCACCGGACCCGTTACAAGAAGCATATCAGCGTGCCTTGGAGAAGCCACGAAATGAATGCCGAAGCGTTCCACATCGTAAATTGGATTTGAGAGATTCACAATTTCGACTTCGCAACCATTGCAGGAGCCAGCGTCCACCTCGCGGATATGAAGCGAGCGGCCGAAAAGGCGTTTCACCTTATCCTTCAATTTGAGGCCTAGATCTTCGAGCGAAAGACGAACTGCGAAGTCCCCCTGTTTAAAACCCTGAGCATCTATTGGCTTTTCTTTGCGTGGCAACTCTTCTTCAGCGATAAAGGCGGGATCCTTTCCGCACTTCGATAATGCAAATGGAAACTCCAGGATCAGCTCTTGTTTCGTCCTGCTAGCCAGCTCGAACTTCCCTTTAAATGAGATCGCTTCGTATGGACAGGCCGGTTCACACAGGCCGCAGAAAATGCAGTCCCCGTACGAAAGAAAAAACGACCGCTTGTCTTTCGCCCGCTCATCTGTGACGGATAATGCGTCCGTCGGACATGCAGCCACACATTTCCCACAGCCCGTGCATTTTTCAGGATCAATTTCAGGGGCTCCCAGAAATCCTTCGGGCGCTTTCTGGCAACCCGGTTCATAAGGGACCGTTGCTTTTCCGACCTCTAAATTTTTCCTAAGAATCCGAAACATTCCGAGTTCCTCCTACCGGTCATTTCCCGAATAAGAAAGATTCAAACTCTTATTAATCAGCGGAAAATCAGGAACGATATTTTCAAGGACTGCATATTCAATGAGGGGCCAATTCGCAAAGGAAGGCGACTGGATTTTCCAGCGGGAGATTCTTCCCTGCTTGTCCGTCGCTATCCAATGAAAACATTCCCCTCGGGGTGACTCCACGTATCCCATCGCATTTTTTGAAGGAGGAAGCGGCTTCTCCTCGCTACGCCCAGTCCCCTCCGGCATCGCCTCGACTGCCTCATGAATCAATTTGAAAGATTCATAGATTTCATGGATTTTAACTTTCATGCGGCTTTCCACATCTCCATCCCTGAAAACGGGAATCATAAAAAGCAGGTTCTTATAAGCCGCATAGGGATGATCCCGTCTAAGATCCCTGTCAACTCCTGAAGCCCTGGCAATAGGGCCGACTCCTCCTAAAGCCTCCACGACTTCCTGTTTGATGATTCCTGTAAGATCAATCCGGTCCAGAAAAGAGCTAACTTGCCAAAGAATCTGGATCGTTTTCTCAAAATCAGTTTTAATTGCTTTTATCTCTTTGAGAAGAAATTGTTTTTCAACCTCACTCAGGTCTTTCCGCACACCGCCAAATACGATGACAGAACGTAAAAGTCTTGTGCCAACCATTCGCTCGTTTAGTTGAAGGAGACGTTCCTTGAGACGCATGAGTTGGCTTGCTCCAAATCCAAAACCGACATCGAGACTGATTCCTGCGATGTCGCTCATATGATTGTGGAGACGTTCGAGCTCAAGAAAGATAACCCGCAGAAACTGGGCTCGCTCCGGGACCTGGATCTCGCTTAAAGCTTCGAGAGCCTGCGCACAGGCCGCTGCGTGAGCGAGTGAATTATCCCCGGAGATCCTCTCCGCGAGGCAAAGGAGTTGGGTAGCTTCCTTTCCTTCGCCCAGTTTCTCCGTTCCTTTGTGGGTATAAAAATGCCGTATTTCGAGTTTGAGAATGCTCTCACCCGCCGAAGAGAACCGGAAGTGACCGGGTTCGATGATTCCGGCATGAACCGGCCCCACAGGGATCTCAAAAACTCCTTCTCCCTCAACCCGATCAAACGGGTAGTCTCCTTTCGTTCTTGGAATTTCCCCTGAAAATTTGAAATCCTTTCTTAATGGGAAAAGGCCTTTCGGCCAATCCTCATGGAGGACAAGAGGCCTAGGATCGGGATGGCCTTTTGGAGAGAGGCCAAAGAGGTCTTGAATTTCTCTCTCCTGCCAGTTGGCCTGAGGCAGAAAAGACGTAAGCGAAGGAAAAGTGAGGTCTTTAGCTTCAACTCGCGTTTCAACAATCAAAAACTTATCCTGGTGTTGATAGGAAAAGACGTAGCGAAGGCAAAAGAATCCCTGGTCTTTTCTTTCATCCGAGGCGAAGATGAAAAGAAAGCGCATTTCGAGGGCTTGGACAAGGAAAGCTGCAATTTTCGGGATGGAATCCTTGGCGGCAAGAATAGACAGTTCTTTTTCCGATGCGCCCAGGACTTTTTGAATTGAATCCCCCAGTTTCTCTTTTAAAACTTCAAACACCGTTTTCATGAAGCGACTCCCTGAACAATGAGGCTAGCTTCTTTAATCAGCTCGTGAAACGGCGCCGGGATATAAAAACCCATCACGAGGATCAGAAGCATTCCGAGTCCCAGAACACTGTCCATCAGAAAACTTTTCTCGGGCCTATGCGGCTCTTTTGGAGATCCGAAGGTCATCTGGCCAGCATGCCTTAAAAACCCGGCGAAGATGAGCGCCAAAAGAAAAAGAAGGATGGTACAAACCACGAATCTTTTGGCGGAAAACACGGCGCTCAGGATAAAAAACTCGCTCACGAAAATGCTGAAGGGAGGCATCCCCGCAATCGCAAGTGCCGCGAAAAAGAACACGCTTCCAAGAAAAGGATTCTTGCGGAAGATGCCTTCTATTTTCTTAATCTCTTTGGTCTGAAAATGATGCAGGAGATGCCCAGAGCTATAAAAGAGAAGCGACTTTGTGACGGCGTGGTTCACAATGTGGAGAAGCGCGCCATAAGTTCCCCAAACCCCTCCGAAACCGAAACCCACCGCAGCAAGCCCCATGTGTTCGACGCTGGAATAAGCCAGAAGCCGCTTGTAGTCGGATTGTTCCAGGATAAAAGGGGTTGCCACGGCGACTGAGATCAAACCAAACAGCACGAGAAGAGAGCCCGAAAAGGAGGAACCCGTTGCCGCCTGGACGAGAATATGAAACCGGAGAATGCCGTAGGTCGCGCAGCTTAAAAGGACTCCTGAGAGAAGGGCGCTCACGGGACTCGGGGCCTGGCTGTGGGCGTCCGGCAGCCAGGAATGGAAGGGGGCTAAGCCGGCCTTGGTTCCGTATCCCACAAGGATAAAAATAAAAGCCAGTTTGATCGTCTGGGGGTCGAGCGATTTGGATTTGTCCAAAAGGAAGGTCCAGTTAAGCAGCAGCTCCCTTTCGCCCCCGGACATTTTTGAAATCGCGGAATAATAGACGAGAATAATCCCAAAAAGCGCGAGAGCAATTCCCACCGTACAGAGGATCAAATATTTCCATGCCGCCTCAATCGAGCTTTTCTTGTCATCCACATTGACGAGAAATGCGGAGGCCAGCGTCGTTCCCTCAATCGCAATCCACATCAGACCCAGGTTATTGGAAAACACGGTGAGAAGCATGGTAAAGAGGAAGAGGTGAAAAAAGAACGCATAACGGCGGAGTCTCAAGGGAGAAATAGCGGCATCCCCTTCCCTGAAAAGATAGCCTGCTGCGTAAATGGCCGAAAGAAGTCCGACGCTCGTAATCAGGAGGACAAAGAGTGCCGCCAGAGGGTCCATCATGAGATTTTCGCCAAAAGCAAAAATCCGTGATTTTGTATGGGCATGAATAACAAAGAGCCAGCTGGATGCGGCAAGGATTAAGGCCCCGAGCACAAAATTAAAACGGGTAAATTGTTTTGGAGCCGGGATCAGAGAAACCAACCCAAAAAAGACTGGAATAAAAAGCAACCGGAGAATAGTCATCGCTCTATCCTTTCAAAACGGTCATGTCGTCCACATCAATTCCCTCAAAGGCCTCACGGATCTTAAAGACGAAGACTCCCATGATGATGACACCGACCAGGACATCGAAGAAGATCCCGATTTCCACAAGAAGCGGCATCCCAAAGGTCATGGTCACGGCCATCAAAAAAAGACCGTTTTCCATGAGAAGAAGCCCCAGAACCTGGGTGATTGCCTTTTTGCGCGTGGTCATCACAAGCATTCCGAAGAAAACGGTGGAAACCGCAAGCGGCATGAATTCCCTTGACGATACGGACTTAAGGATTTTTCCATCGCCTGTCATGTAAAAGGAAAGAAAAACAAGGAGGGTGGCCAAAAGAAGAGAAAAGGGAATATTGACGTAGCTTTCCACTTCTTTCCGGATGCCAAGCCGGCGGATGATCCGAAAGAAGACCTGCGGAATCACCATTGTTTTCAACGCGAGGGTTAAAAATGCCGGGATCAAAAGATGTTCGACGTGATTCGTGTAAGCCACGAGGGCTGTGATCAGGGCCAAGAGAAAAGAATGCATCGCATAGAACCGGATACAACTCGCAACCTGAGGTGATGCAATCATTCCAAAGGAGGTGATGAGAAGCATCATGCCCAAAAAGTGGATGAAAGAAGAAATGAAACCCGTATCCATTGTTACCTCCCGATCATGAGCTGGCTCAACAGGGAAAGAATCGCGAGGACAAACGCGATCATAAGCAAATCAGGCACCCTGAAAAGCCGAAGCTTTGCCGAATGAATCTCAATCCAACCGATGATTAATGCAAGAAAAAAGACCTTGAAAAGATAAAGCATAAGACTCGCTCCCCATCCCGCAATGCCTAAGCCATGCCCGATCCCCCAAGGAAAGAAAAGGTTAGCAACTAAAGTAAGAAAGACAAGCTGCTTGATCTGATGTCCCCACTCGATAAGAGCAAGGTACTTGCCGGAGTATTCCAGAATCATCGCCTCATGGATCATCGTGAGCTCGAGGTGCGTCGCCGGATTATCCACGGGGATCCTCCCGCTTTCAGCAATGGTGACAATCAGGAGGGATCCAAACGCAAGGCTTGCGAAAAATAGCAACTGCACGGGTGATTCTAGTGCCAACCGAGAGACCATTCCTTCCAAGGACAGGGTATGGGTCCGGTATCCCAGTGCGAAGAAAGAAAGGAGAAGTGCAGGCTCTGCGAGGGAGGAAAGTGTCATCTCACGGCTTGACCCCATCCCACCAAAGGTGGTTCCTGTATCCAGTGCAGCGAGAGCTAAAAAGAAGCGGCCAAGGGCCAAAAGGTAGACGAAAAGGATGGCATCCCCCACAAACCCCAGAAGGGAGCTGGGCCTTACCACGGGTGTCATGGCCGCAGCCACCAACGTTACGCCAAACAGGACATAAGGCATCGCGTGAAAAATCCACGAGGCCGTTTTTGAAACCACCATTACTTTTTGGAAAAGCTTCAGAAGATCAAAATAGACTTGCAGGAGGGTTGGCCCGGTCCGATTTTGGGAAGCGGCTTTCATTTTTTTGATAAACCAGCTCACCGACGGAGCCAGGAAAACCAGCAACAAAAGCTGGAGGATGGATAAGAAAACTTTTGTCATAACCTGCTCCCGAATAGCAAAAGCAAAATCAAGGTAATAAAAATGTAAGCGAGGTAAAGCTGGATATGCCCCGTCTGGATCTGTTTCGCCTTCTGAGAGAGGCTCGAAATCAGGCTTGCCGCAGGTTTATAAATCCAATCATCAAAGACATGAGAAATTTTGGATTCAAAACGTTCGGCCGTACGCAGGATTTCATGGCCTTCATCTTCCAATTCGACGCGCCGTGTCGGCTGATAGAGAAATGAAAAGATTCTCCGGAGCGGTTTTGAATAGCCGGTGGCTGTATATTGCATTCTTGGCGTAAGCCCGGGCAACCCGCAATCCCAGCTTGGACCAACTCTTAACGACTGTTTCCCCAGAATCAGCCGGATCGTCACGATCAAAAATGGAATAACAAGCAACAAGGTCAATCCCACTGTAAGGGGAGAAATTTGACTCACCCCCGAGGGGGACAATAAAGAGGCGTTGCGCACAAATCCTCCGGTTGGAACGCTCCCCATAAAGGATTCCGGGATTTTTCCAAGCATCCCAACAATCCATGGGGCCGCGAAAGCAAATAGAAAACAGCTTCCGGCAAGAATGCCCATTCCCCATTTCATCGATCCACTGACCTCACTGGCTTCTGCGGTATGTGGAGAGCGTGGCTCGCCCAAAAAACAAATGCCAAAGGCTTTAACAAAACAAGTCATTGCCAAAGCACCCGCAAGTCCAAGCAGTGAAGCCAGAAGCGGCGAAAAGAACCGAACCCCAACCCCTTCGCCTTCGAATCCCAAAAGAAGGGCAATGAAAGTCATCCACTCACTAATGAAGCCGTTGAGCGGCGGAAGGGCCGAGATCGAAAGAGCCCCCACCAGAAACAGAGCCGCTGTCCATGGCATTCGGCGTATGAGCCCACCCAAATGTTCGATATTTCTTGTATGCGTCTTTGAAAGAATGGCGCCCGAGGCAAGGAAAAGAAGCCCTTTGAATATCGCGTGGTTGAGCGTATGGAAAAGAGCCGCCGCGATGGCAAAGGAGGCATAAAGTGAATTCCCCATGGATTTAAAAACCATCCCCATTCCCAGGCCCAAAAGAATAATTCCAATATTTTCGATACTCGAGAAGGCAAGTAACCTTTTAAGATCGTTTTCCATCAGCGCGTAGAGGATTCCGAGAAGCGTTGAAACAATGGCGACGGTTAGAATCGTAGTTCCCCACCATGGTGGGATCGCGCCCAAAAAGCCGAAAAGAAATCTCAAAATCCCATAAATGGCTGTCTTGATCATCACCCCTGACATCAGCGCCGAAACATGACTCGGCGCCTGGGGATGGGCTTCGGGAAGCCAGATATGAAGAGGTATCACTCCCGCTTTGGTGCCGAACCCAATAAGTGCGCACACGAAAATAGCATTCTTCAGGACAGGAGGAAGTGTCGCCGCATTCGCATGGAATGCGTCGAACGAAAAAGTCCCTGAATGCAAAAAAAGAAGCCAAAAAGCGGCTGCGATAAAAGAGGTTCCAATGTGGGTCATCACAAGATAAAGCATCCCGGCTCGCCTTGCTTCGCGTTTCTCATGTTCAAAAACGACAAGAAAGTAAGAGGCCAGAGACATCAATTCCCAAAACATAAGGAAATAAAAGGCATTCTGAACACAGACCACAAGAATCATTGCAAGGAGAAAGAGGTTGTAGAAAAATCCTAAAAGCGGGATCCTTTTCTTGCCCTGATATTCCCGGGTATAGCCGATGGCGAAAATGGAGGTCGCAATGGAAAGAAAGGAAATGACAAAGATAAAAAAGGCAGAAAGAGGATCGACGGTAAAACTCAAGGGACCTGTCTCGGGAAATCCGCCGCATTCTAAAGAAAATCCTTTCTGGCCGGAAAGGATCGCGAGCGAATAAAAAGTGCCTACCAAACCTGCCAAAGCTGCTGAAAGATGTGTTAGGCGGTTTGCGGCCTCTTCTCTTCGATTAAAAAGAAAAGCGCTCGCCCCTCCCAAAAAATAAAGCAATATCTGAGTAAGAAATAATAATTCCATAGGTCCTTGCAATCGTTTCTTGATTTTGCATCACGACGATCGATTCTCTACCAAACCTGAAAAATTTACTTCACCACCATCACCGGCCATTCTGCTTCTTCGGCCACCTCCTGAGATAAGGAACGAAAACGGTGATCTTTCCACTCTTTGGTCTCACTAGCTCCAAGAATCAGAAGATCCGTTCTGTCCGTCTCACATGTCTCCAAAATCGTCTTTTTGACTTGCCCTTTCAATATTCGATGGTCCGCTTTCACTTTGTACAAATCCAAATAATACCTAGCCCGCTCGTGAGCGACGCGGAGAGCCGGTGACGGAGAGGCGCCGACGGTCAAAACCTCCACGTGGCACTTCCCCCTCTTTCCCAGCTCGGCAGCGATTTTGAGCGCACGGCCGCTAAATCTCCCGCCGGCATAAGCAAGAACCACATTTTCCAATTCAGCTTTGAACTCCCGCGGAATGACAAGTACGGGACAGGAAGATTCCCGGAGTAATATTTTTAATAAAAGCGGGTCACCATCCTTCAATATCGCCACGATGTCCTCTTCCGGAGATAACTCGCCAAGAACCTTGGGGAGTGAGTCCTCAAAAACCTGAACGTCCCAGACAATGCCGTTTTGAAGCGAGTGCTCCTCCAAAAACTCCCGATAAAATCCTCCCTTCTGGGGTCTTTCAGCCAGAAATCGGGCTGAAACAAGAAGCCTCACCGAAACCTTAAGAACCCTCGCAAACTCAACCGCACAACGCAAAAAATGCGGGTGGGATCCTTTCTCTGGCACCAGCAGTGTGATCCGTTGAATGCTCTTTTGTTTTTTATCGTTCTTCACTTTAGCTGACACGTTCAAGTGCTTCCCTAACTTTTTGATTTGCATGAGCGGAAAAACCGATGCTTTTCCGCATCCTAAGAGCGGCGCTTTTCACCGGAATTTTCAAAACATAAGCCAGCTCCGCAGTCAATCCCTGGACAGAGCGCTGAAGCGCCTCACGCTCTTCCCGGGATTGCTCGTTTGTATTTGAATGAGAAAGGACGAAAAGAATTCTTGTAAATGCCCATGGCGTATTTTCCTGAAGAAGGGAGCAGATTTCTTTAATCCTTTCCTTTGAGGTCCCGGGTCTCAGCTCATCGCCATTCCGAAAATACTCAAGGAGTTTCTCTGCCTCATCCTCGGAGACAGGGAGATGAAATCCCGCCTCCTGAATCTGGTTCACTGCGATAAAGAAACGGGTACCGAGGCGTTGACGCCGGTCCGGTTCAAGCCAATAACAGAGCCCATCCCCTCCCAATTCAGGCTTTCTCAAAACCCCTTTGACCCTAAAAGGTCCATGAGCAGAATGGAAAAGAAGTGTTCCCTCTTTGAACTCGACTCTCTCTGGAGACACCGGATCCTTTCTCCTGACTTTCTCTTTCCGATGACTCTTTTCTTTCGCTTGGTTCATCTCGTTCCCGCTTCGAATGCCGTCAAAGCCGTGACCTGTTCTTCTCGCCGATTGACCGATTCAATTGACTCTGCTGGTTCGCTGCTGTAAGTATGAATAAATCTCTCGACCTCTTGTCTTGCCTGTTCATCGTCCATCTGACGGGGAGGATGCTTCATGTAGTAAGCTGAGACCTCAAAGAGAGGCCCTGCAAGTTTATGGAGCCTGGCCAATTTCAAACAGCGGATGGCATCGATCACAACACCGGCCGAGTTCGGAGAATCCTCGACAGAAAGACGAAGTTCCAGATTCACCGGGGCTCCGGCAAATCCCCGGCCTTCAATCCGGATGAAGCACACCTTATTGTCCTTCTGCCAAGGGACATAATCAGAAGGGCCGATATGGATGTTTTCTTCCGAAAGCGGTTCCGCCATCTGGGATTGCACGGCCTCTGTTTTTGAAACTTTCTTGGAGCGGAGACGACTGCGATTCAGCATATTGAGGAAGTCCGTGTTCCCGCCCGTGTTCAGTTGATAAGTCCGTTCGATCCTGACCCCGCGGTCCTCAAAAAGTTTTGTCAGGACGCGATGCGTAATCGTGGCTCCAAGTTGCGATTTGACATCGTCTCCCACAATCGGAATTCCCTTTTCCTTAAAACGCCGGCTCCAAACGGGACTGCTTGCAATGAAAACAGGAATGCAATTAAGGAAACTTACGCCTGCGGCAAGACAAGCCTCAGCGTAAAAATGAGCCGCTTTCTCGGAACCCACGGGAAGATAATTCACCAGGATTTCAGCCTTGCTTTCTTGGAGCCGGCCCACGAGTTCGGAAAGCGTAGGGTGTTTCTGGGAAGCCAAAACAAACCGGTGGCTTGGCGGGTAGTCCTTCATATGCTCGGAGACCCCATCCAGGGGATTGCCCATTTCTACAATCACTCCGTTTCCCGGAATCTTGTCATCCAGCCTCATCGTGCAGTTGGGAGGGGCGAAGATAGCCTCATGAAGCGGCTTTCCTACTTTTCTCTCATCAATATCAAAAGCAAGTACTGGCTCAATATCCGAAGGATAAAATTCACCAATCCGCCGGTGCATAAGGCCACTTACGGAATGTCCGTCCGTCGCACCCTGAAGATTCTCGTAATATGAAACTCCTTGAATCAAAGAACTGGCGCAATTTCCTACCCCTACGATTGCAATTCGGATGTTAGTCACTATGGGCATCCTTTTTATTCTTTGCCGAGACGTTCCAAAAGCTTCTCGCTTTTTCTGAGTTTGTTTCTCAAAAGTTCGGCCACAGGCCGCAGCACTTTAAAAATGTCGTGATCGTGGATATTGTAATAAACCGTGGTCTTCTCCTGACGGGCTTCGAGAACGCCAAGATCCCTCAACGTCGCAAGATGCCGTGACAGATTGGACTGCTCAACCCCTAGTTTTTGGACAAGCTTTCCGACGCTCGCCTCACCATTTTTTAGATACTCAATGATCTGAAGACGGATGGGATGAGACAGACCCTTGAGAAAATCCGCCTTGATCTTAAAGACCATATCATCCATCATTCCGTCATTTTTACGTTTCACGGATTATCCTCACAAGTTCCATCACTGATTTTCAATTCCCCCGTTTCATTTGTCTCAGCAGGATCACGTTCTATATGGAAATATGATCATATTATCATATAAGTCATATTCTTGTCGCGAAAAAGTCCAGTTGGGGCGGACCGTTGCTAAGGGTCTCTACAGGTGGGCTAAGCCTAGCTCGAGAGGGCCCTAGGCGCTCAATAAAGTTGGGGCAATCCAATGGAAAAGATAAAAAATTATCCCACTCCTTGAAATTTCCTTCGGAAGAGGGATAAGTCTTTATTCTTGATAAAAATCCGCTATCAGGAAATCTTCGCGGCAATCTTGCTTTTTCCTAAGTCCTTCATTTTATTGCCGATAAAAACTGCCGGGTCAACACACCTGTTGCTGTATCCCCACTCGTTGCCGTACCAATGATTGCCCAATTCCAAGCGGGTCTTGGAATGTGTCAGAATGAATCGAAGTATTTATCATTTTTTTGATAAGCAAATATAATTATCATTTTGCGGGAAAATATCTCCGTCAAAAGGCAAAAAAATAGGCCCCGTGTCCGGGGCCGTGAATTTTCCGTAACTCCTTGTCATTCAAGACCAAACATACTCAGCATCGTTGGAACCAGAGTCATCCCTATCCGTTTCCATCTGACAGCCGAAGGTTTTGATAGAGACTTTTAATTGGAAAGAGACGGGACTTGCTGCGTCCATGTGAAGATAATAGGAGAGGGTCGGTTAAATTTCAATCTCGCCGTCCCGGAGAAATGGACGGACTAAGCGAGCAGGCGCGCGGGTGGGAGCTTGATTTCTTTGGCCAGCCGGAAAAATTTCAGCAGCCTGATGGTCAGATAGGTGGTGTCGAACTCCCACCACCGAAGCCCGTGACGGGCGGAGGTGGGAAAAGCGTGGTGATTATTGTGCCAGCCTTCGCCGCAACTGAGCAAGGCCACCCACCAAAGATTGGTGGAGCGGTCATCCGGCTGGTAGGTCCGGTAGCCCCAAACGTGGGCCGCGGAATTGACGAACCAGGTCGCGTGATAAACAAGTACGGTCCGAACAATCACTCCCCAGACCACGAAGGGCAATCCGCCCCAGGCGTAAAGGCCGATCGCCAAGAGGATCGTCCAAAGGATGAAGGTCTTGTCCAGGAAAGCGTGGACACGGTCCTTCGCGAGGTCCGGTGCAAAACGCAAATATTGCTTGGGGTCATCGATCATTTTATTCTGATGAAGAACCCAACCCATGTGGGACCAAAAAAATCCTTTGGAGGGGCTATGAGGATCGCCTTCGTCGTCGGAATAGGCGTGATGAAGGCGGTGCGTGGCGACCCATTTGATCGGCCCACTCTGACAGGCCAGACAGCCGATGAGCGCCAGGAGATACTCCAGAGGTTTGGGGACTTTGAAACTGCGGTGAGTGAGCAGACGGTGATAGCCCAGAGTGATTCCAAAGCAGGCCGTGATCCAATAAAGAACCAGGCACAAGGCCAGGGCGGCCCAATTGAAGGTAAAGAAGGCGGCGATCGAGGCCAGGTGGAATCCCATGATGAAAAGAAAAGGCCCCCAGGCAATCTTCTTATCTTGATAGGAGGCCGACATCGCGACACCGGCCTTCTGATTCCCGGTCTCTTTGAGATAATCCGTTTCCGCGAGCGGCGCTTCGAGGGTTTGTGGGCTCATTTCTATGGAAACTTTATCGGCACAATTTTGCAATAGGATAACAGAAAAGCTGTCCGTCGAGGGAACAATTACTCCTTGAGGAAATCCAGGGTTGTCCTTTCAAGCCAAAGGTCCCACTTCCACGGTTGGCCGGAGACAAATCCCACATGCCCGCCGGCGGGGACAATCAGAGGATGGAGATAATCTGATTTTTCAAATTCTTCGAGCGGAAGAAGCCGGGCGGGAAAGAAAGGGTCGTCTTCGGCGTGGATCACGAGCGTCGGGACCCGGATCGCTTTCAGAAAAGGCCGTGAGCTGGCCTTGGTCCAATAATCCACTTCGTCCCGGAAGCCATTCAAGGGCGCGGTCACTTCCCGGTCAAACACCCGGAAGGTGCGGCAGTTTTTAACGCGGTCCAATCGAATGGCATCAGGATGAAGGCGCGCTTTGAGGGCGAGCTTCGCCTTGAGACTTGCCAGAAGCCGGCGCGTGTAGACTTCACGATTGAAACCGCGATCCAGAAGTTCCACGGATTTCGCCAGATCACAGGGAACGGAAATGGCAACCGCTTTCTCGATTAATTCAGAAGCCCGGCTCCCCTCTTCCCCGAGCCACTTGAGGACGATATTCCCGCCAATCGAGAAACCGATGAGGAAAAGCTTTTGACGGTTTTTCTTGTCTTTCAAATAACGGATGACGCAATCCAAGTCCTCCGTTTTCCCAGAATGGTAAGTTGCAAGTTTCCGGTTCGGCTCGCCGCTACACATTCTCATGTTGACCGCGCACGCCGCCCTCCCCTGCTTTTTGATTTCTCCGAGGAGACTCAAGACGTAAGGAGCGTGCGAGGACCCTTCGAGGCCGTGAAGGATCACGATGAGCGGCTCTGGGCGGGCCGGAGCGCCCGTGGCTTCCAGAAAATCGAGGTCGAGAAAATCCCCGTCCGGCGTATCGATTCGTTTGCGGATTAAAGTAAGGCGCGGCCGGGGCCTGAAGAGCGCGCCGACGACCGTCTGCGCGTGCGCTCCCCGGCACCACCCCGCGGGTTTAAACGCTTGAGCGCCGTGACTTCTCAACATCACGGGCAGGGAGGTCGCCATTCAAAGCCGCTTTGACGATGGATTTCACGCTGTCTGAAAAATCCTTGGCCAGGATCCAGCTCAAATAGCCGGGATCGGTTTTCACAATTTCTTCGAGGGGAAGCTTGCGCGCATACTTGCCGAACACGGGATAAAGCTTTCCGTTCCACCAGCAAAACTTCCGCTCTTCGTCGTAAAACTCAGACCGCGCCTCATATTGAAATTGTTCCAGCACCGAAAGATCCTGCTCGCCCGCACCGTATTTTTCCACCTGCTTCTCCAAAATCTTATACACGGCCTCGCTGTCCGCCAGGGCCGAGTGCGCCCCCTCCAACTCCTCGCCGCAATAAAATTGATGCGCGGCTGAAAGGTCCCTTTTCTCATTCAGGTGAAAAACCTTTTGCGCGTCGTAAATCTTGCGCTCTCTCCATTCAAACTTAATCCCCGCCTCCGAGAACTCCCGCGCGAGCAAGGGCAGGTCGAAGCGCTCAATATTAAAGCCACCCAAGTCCGCGTCACCGATGAAGTCAAAGGCCGCTTGAGCCACCTGCCTGAAGAAAGGCGCCTCCTTGACCCCCTGATCTGAAATCCCGGTCAGCTGGGTGACGATGGCAGGAATTGAAATGCCGGGATTGATTCTCTTGTGAAAGGTCGCTTTCTTGCCGTCGGGTGAGTACTTGACGAGGGCGATCTCAATCATTTTATCTTTTTCCACCCACACGCCCGTGGATTCAATGTCCAGACACACTAAAGGGTGAGTGACTTTCATTGTAATGGCTCCAACCTGTCCGAATTAACCCTGGTAGCGCTATTGCCGACTGCGGCGATTCTTCAACTGACGTCCGGGCAAGTACACCACTTTTCCGTCTCGCCAAATTGCAGCAGGAACTCCCGCTGATTCGTGCTGAGCAATCGCTTTTGCGACTGCTTTTTTAAGTGCTTTTACCGCGCCCAAGTGAAGCGCCTGAACGCTTTGTGTTCGGCCTTTCTTCATTTTTCCCCCGTCAATTTCAAAATTCTGTCATAAAGCTCTTGATCGGAAATTTTTACCTTCCCCAACTTTTCTTCGGCAATCAAATGAGGAGCGCTGCCCGAATTATCAAATAACATCCAAGAGTTCAGGATCTTCCGATAGTCCCTAAAAAGATTCTTAATTCCCTTATCAAAACGTCGTCGCACGACTTTTTCGGCAATCGCATGACCCCCCATTTTCATACGGGTTGCTATACGCGCAAGCGAAAGTTTGACGTCAGGAATCCACAGGAAGAAGAGATGCGCTGCATAGCCTTCTTTCTTTAAATCTCTCAAGCGTGAACGATAGTTAACCCCGGACAGTGTGGTTTCGAAAGCAAAATCAATCCTCTTGGATGCATAAGTTTCGATCTGCTCAAGCAAAATCCTGCCAGCCTTTCGCGCAACGGCATCCGGAGAAAAACCCGACAAGCCGCGGGCAATCGTGTCCGCGTTAATAAAAGTCGGGCAATCCGCATAATTCGGAAGAAACTCCGTTGCAAACGTTGTCTTCCCCGAACCGTTTGGCCCGGCAATCATGTAAACTTGCGGTTGTTTATCCATTCAGATCAAATTTTAGGGGACGGGGGCCGCCGGGGTGCTGTTACTGATTTGTTGGATCATTTCATCGCCCCCGTAACCCGGCCGGTCAAACTGATAAATGATTCCCTGATAAAGGCAGTACCGCCAGTCACTTTTGTGATCATAATCCCTGTCTTTCCTTAAAGGAATGGGGTCCGTGAAACTTTCTTGGAGAATTTCCCGGTAAACCTGCGCCAAAAGTTTTTTGAGTTCGGTTTTGAGATTTTTTTGCTGCTGGACATGTTCTTCGTGAAGCTTTGGACGCCGTGTGGAGGGAGTTCTTTTGCCGGCATGCCGTGAATAGGCGGATTTCAGGCGCTTGACGTCGGGCCGGGTGTCCACCCGGCGCTGATTCATCGTGAACCGGTCTGATGCCGCTTCAACCCCCCACAATCCCGTTTCAGGATCCGCTTTGCCCTTGCCCATTTTCTTGACGGTCATGTCCCCTGGGTACCTGCTCTATTTTTTTCTTGGACTGATTTCGCCAGACAGCATTTCTTATACTTTAACCCGCTGCCGCAGGGACAAGGTGCGTTACGTCCGACCTTGGGCTCCCTAGAAAGAGGGGTTGTCAAGCCCGAAGCCGTTTGGAGAGTACCGGGGTCTTTAGAAGAGTCCGGTATTCTTGTTTTCTCTTTTCGCTTCGCGCCAAAAAGACCACCCTTTTGGGGTACACCGGAGGCGCGCATTTGGATCTGCTTTTTTTGCCGGTTGTCGATTTGTTTCATGGGAATTTTATTATAACCCTATTCAGGTGACAGGAAAAGATCGGTACCATTTCCACCGGTGCCGGGTTCATTCGCTCACTTTGACCGCCAAACCTTTGTCGATTAACTTCTGATTCACATACGTCTCGCCGACCCAAACGTCGGCGAGGTAACGGTCGTACTTGTCGGACTTAACGGTTCTGATCAGGATCGGGGCGCGTTTCCGGGTGAGCTGTTTCTCGAGGAATGCTTTGGCTTCGCGGCCGTCGGTGCTTTCAATTTCCGGGGCGTCGAGCCCGCGGAGGCGGAGTTTTTGTTCAATCACAAACCCGAATCCGAGATCAATGAGGGCGTGGAAGGTGTCTCCATCAATCACTTGGGTGACATAAGCGTGATAGGTGTACAGAGCTGCAATCGTAGCGTCAGGGATCTTGCGCAGGCCCGAGCCTCGGCCGGGATCCTGCTGGACGATATCCCCTTCCCGAAGCTTTAATTTTTTGTCCGGTTTGTAATAACTGGAAAAACCCAGGTCCAGGGCGAGCGCGCCTTGATAGGGCCCTGCTTTTGCCAGAATCACGCGGTACGTTCCAGTTTTTCCCTGAACCGCCTCCAATTTTTCAGACGATGAATTTTTACTTCCCTTTGAAGCGTTGATTCGCCGGACATTGATCCGGACTCGTTGCACGTCCCATTTTTCTTTTTCCGCTTGCCGCGTGACCTGCTCACGCTGGTCTGGGTCATTAATAGCAAGGAGTTCTCTATAATGGCTCCAAGTCAATTCTCCCGACGTCGGGAGAATTGAATAGGTCCGGGCGAACTCAAGCATGTAATAGAGTTCCGTACTGCTCATTCCCAAATCTTTAGCAAGCCTGATCACGACATTTTTCGCGTAATCCGCCCGCTCTTTATGCTGAAGCACATGTCTATCAATGAGCTTGCCGGTTTCCCAGGCAAGGCGCACTTTTTCCTGTTCAAAGCGCTGCTCGCTCGCGGCCCTCGCTTCACGGATTGCGTGAATAAGCTGGTCATAAGTTTGAACGACGGGTTGGGCCGCCGGGGCCGGGAAGGCGGGAGGAGAACATGCGAAAGCTAAAAGGAGGAAGGCAAGGGTGGGGCGCACACGACATTTGAGTTCACGGTAAGAGGCGAGATGATTCGAGGCCATAAGCGATCGTCATTTTACCACAGTGAGGGAAGGAGCGATTGGGGATGCGGTTACTTGAACTAGGATGACCTTGCTCCTGCTCGCGTGGCCGCGGAGAATTGAAAAGCGAATGCGGGGCAGACGGAGGTGGGCGGCGAGGACCTTCAGAACCGCTTCGTTGGCCTATGCCCCCAGCAGTTCTTTGATTTTCCCGAGGAGGACCTGAGGGTCAAAGGGTTTGGTGATGTAGGCATTGGCCCCCACTTCCTCTCCCATGAGGCGATCCTCTTCCTGGGCCCTTGCGGTAAACATCACGATGGGAATTTGGGCGTAGCGGACATCTTTCTTGAGAATGGCGCAGACTTTGTAGCCGTCCATTTTGGGGAGCATCAGATCCAGGACCAGAAGGTCGGGCTTTTCCTTCTTGGCTTTCTCAAGCGCCGTCATTCCGTCCGCGGCGCTTGAAACCTGATACCCGTTTGCCTTCAACCGGCTCTCGAGCAGAAGCACAATGGCGGGTTCGTCGTCAACGATGAGGATCCGTTTCGGCATGGCGAGCGTCAGGTAATTTTCTGGTAAGGGTACTGGTCCTTGACGGTCTGAGCGAAATAGGTGCCCTGGGAAGGCGCCGTCAGCAGGGTGCGGTAAACCTCTTCTGGAACACCCGAATAGTGGTAAACCCCGCCGTTCCGAAAGGCGATTTCGAGGACGAGCGTTTGGCTGTCATAGCCAATGATAGCGATGTCACGGGATTTTACGGCCGTTCTTTCCATCCGATCCTCCATTGAGTTTCCTCCCTATTATCGGCCCTGATCGAGGACGGCTTCACCCAGGATGTTGGAATCGGTTTTTCCGTCCGGCAGGAAAAACCACACGAGCTTGCCCTCAGAGCCGTCGGCGTCGATGTCGTGGAGGGCCGGTGTGAAACCAAAAGAAAACCCCGGCTTCGGTCTGATTCCCAAAAGTCCCCAAGCGATCCGGGCGTACAACGTATAACCGTCTTCATGCCGTTTAGAAATCAGTTCAATCGCTCCCGCCTTGACGGGATCAAAATTCTTGGGCCAGACCCAACTCCTCCCCTCGTTTGAATCCGCACTGGGACTCAAGCCGATCTGAATGTCCTTTGGGTCTCCCCATCGGAACCCGTCTCCTTGGGGATCGATGAAAAGTTCGAGGAGGTCATCCCGCCAGATTTGGCCATTCTTTCGGCGTGTGACGATGCTGTCGTCCAAGATCTTCGCCGTCACATAAAGAAAACGCTTGTCCCACCAGAAAGAAAGAGTGCCCTGCAAATCGGCGGGACCCGAGATGTCCCCCAATTCCCGATGCCGGCCTGGCTCGAGATTCAAGGTTGTCTTTGAGCGAACGAGCTTCAACTGGGGCCGTTTGGGTGGTTCAAGCCGGAGGGTCCCCGGCCGAAATTCCAAACGGGTCATTCCTCGAACCACCCCGGCGTTTTTCATGAAAAATTTCCAGATGAGTCCCGAACGCGCATTCTCGATCATCAAAAGAAGCGGGCCCTGGTCAATCCCGAGGACATCCCGGCTGAACCAGTCACGGTCCAGGTTGAAGGAATCGCTGAAACCGTATTTTCCCCAAATCTTTTTCTTGTGGTTTTCGTACATCGACTTCAGGGCATTCAGTGAAAACTCGGGCGTGAAGACAATGGAACTGCCGGCGGCCGTCGGGGCGACGGTGCCGTCGTGGTTCGAAGAACCCGGGCCCGATCCGTAGGCCTTGTAACCGTTCGGCCCGTCGGAAGCCGTGAGCCCCCAACTATTTTCCGAATAGGTCTTGAATTGATTCCGATGGTCTAGGCAGAAGAGCCGGTTCACGATCGTCGCAATTCGGGAATTCTCAAAATAATCCGCGAAGCCGTCGTTTTTGTTGCGCAGGTCCGCCCAGACCTGCGGAAACTGGTGGGTGAAAAGCGGGGGCGAATAAATCAGTGTGTAATCGCCGTAAATACCGATCCGCTTGTTGACCTCCCGCCAGCTCGTGGCCGGGATGGGGTGCGTGGGCGAGCCGATCGCCAAAAGATACAGGATGAACGATTCGTTGTAATCGTTCCAGCGGCGGTTGAGAAATTTCTGTTGCACGGGGTCCCAGCCCATCGAAAGCGTCTTCCCGTGATTGAGCATCCAGGGGAAATCAATCCGCTCGTAAATCCGGTTCGCGAGCCCTTCCACCGGAGTCCCCTTGAAATACATCCCCGCCGTAAGGGCACCGGCCGTGAAAAGCGCCGTGTCGATCGAAGAGAGTTCGCTTCCCCTCACCCGCGCCCCGGTGTCCCAACGGACAAAGTGATAATAGAAACCGTGTTCGGTTTCCATTTGTTCCAGAAAAAATTTGAGCGTCTTCTCGCAATACTTTTGGGCCTCCTCACGGGGAATCCACCCCCTCTCGGCCCCCACCACCATCGACGCCAGACCCAATCCCGTCGAGGCGATGCTGGCGATGGTATGCGTATCCGGCCCAAAATTGTCAGCCCGGTCCTTCACAAGACCCGTGTCGGGGTGGTGTTCGTTCAGAAAAAAATCAAGACTCGCCCTCTGTACCTGATCCAGAAATTGAAGGTCCTCAGCCGAGAATTGAAATTCGCCCGCCGGGAAGGAAAGAGACGGGGTCACCATCGTGAAGACGACAAAGGCGAGAAGAAAGTCAGCGAGGCTCGATGATCCCTTTTTCAAGCCAGCGATATTTCCCTTTGAGTGTTTCCTGTGCGACTTGATAAGTGAAACGGTCGTCGTTTAAGAAAAGGCCGCGGAATTGTCTTTCGATCCGTCCTTTCGCCTGCCGACAAAAGAGGTCGGCCAGCTCCACGGAACTCGAATCCAAGGGGTTCTTCCCTGAAAGCAAAGCCGCCCGTGACGAGGAGACGGCCATTCCGAAAAGGTCGGTGCCAATATTGACGAAGCGGGTCAGGAGCTGCTGTTTCTTCTCGAGTCCCTGCTGGTAGATTGACATCGCGTGAAAAAGATTCCGGGCGAGCCGGTGGGCCGTCCTTTCGACGTATCGCATGTGGCTGGTGAGCGGCCGTGGAAGGGCCGTTCCGTGAGGGGCGCGGGTGACATAGAACCATTGCTTCGTGTACCACACTGGGTAGTGCAGCACCGCCCTGAAGACAAGGCCCGCTTTTTTTCCCATTGAGGTCTTGGGGTCGAGGATCGGGAAAATCCGTTGGGCGTGCTGATCGAGCGCTTCGCGTGCGATGAAGAGGCGCATGATCTGACTGGTTCCTTCAATGATGGTGTTGATCCGCGCATCGCGCATCATTCGCTCCACGGCCCACGGCTTCTCTCCCCGCGCCTTGAGCGAGCGGGCGGTCTCGTAGCCCCGGCCGCCGCGGATTTGGATCGCACCGTCAATGATGCGCCAACTTGCCTCGGTGCAAAAAAGCTTGGCCATCGCGGCCTCGAGGCGGATATCCGTTTTCTTTGAATCCGCAAAGGCCGCGGTCAGGAGGTGCATGGATTCCATCGCAAAGGTGGTCGCTGAGATGGCGGCGATTTTGGCGGCCACGGCCTCGTGCTTGCCGATCGGCCCCCCCCACTGCTCACGCTGATTCGCCCATTGCCGTGTCACAGAAAGACACCATTTGGCGCCGCCCGTCACGCAGGCCGGCATCGTGAGGCGTCCGGTGTTGAGCGTCACAAGCGCGAGCTTGAGCCCGTGTCCCTCCTTCCAAAGCATGTTTTCGCGCGGGACCTTTACATTTTGAAACCGGAGAAGACCGTTTTGGATCCCATGGAGTCCCATGAATTGACAGCGATGGACCACCTCAAAGCCGGGCATGTTTTTTTCCACGATGAAGGCGGTGATCTGTTTTCTTTCCCGGCCGTTGACGACCTTGGACGGCGTCTGGGCCATCACGACGAGCACGTCCGCCACGGTGCCGTTCGTGCACCAGAGTTTTTCCCCGTTGATCAGGTAGTGAGTTCCGCCATCCACGGGCGTGGCTGTCGTTTTCATCTTGGCCGGATCGGAACCGACCTCCGGTTCGGTCAAAGCAAACGCGGAAATATCGCCCTTGCGGAATCGGGGAAGGTACTTTTGCTTTTGCTCCTCCGTTCCAAACAGCATCAGGGGCTGGGGAACGCCGATGCTCTGGTGCGCCGAAAGCCAGACGCTCGTCGAAGCGCAGTAGCTGGAGACCAGTTGCAGGATGCGGTTGTAATTGATTTGCGAGAAACCCATTCCCCCGTATTCCTTCGGGATCTTCAAGGCAAAGCATCCCAGTTCCGCAAGACCCTGGATGACCTTGGGCGGGATTTCACCCGTATGGTCGACTTCTTCGGGATCGAGATTTTCTTTCAGGAATTTTTCGAGACGGGCGAGAAACTCATCGCCGACTTTCCGATCGGCCTCGTGCTGGTCAGGGAAGGGAAGGAGGAGGTCCCAGCGAACGCGGCCTTCGAAGAGTTCGGCCACAAAGCTGGGGTAAGTCCACTCTTTCTCGCGCGACTCCTCTGCGAGCTCGAGGGCCTTTAGCTTTTCCTCTTCGACCTTCATCCCTTGCAAGGTGGCCATGGTCTCTTTAAAGTATACCTGAAGAATCCCGGTTTGAGATTAACGTCAAAATCCCCCCTTTTCTCAAACCAGCCGTTTTCCTTGAGAAGGCCCAAAATTTGGGATAAGATCGCCCCGTGAAAAAACTCCGGATTGTGGGTGTGATTCCAGCTCGGCTCGGCTCACAAAGGCTCGCGCGCAAGGTCCTCCGGGAATTCCATGGCCGGATTCTCATCGAACACGTCTACCGGCGCGTTGAAAAGTCCACCCTCCTCGCTGAACTCTGGATTGCAACGGATTCGGAGGAAGTTCTGCAAGCATGTGAAAAAAGAAAAATTCCGGCCCTCCTCACCTCCGACCAACACGCCTCCGGAACAGACCGCATTCATGAGGTGATGAAAAAGAAGCGGGCCGATATTTACGTGAATATCCAAGGCGACGAACCCCTGGTCCGGCCCGAACACCTCAAAATTCTTCTTCAACCTTTTCTCTCGCGCCGGGACGTGCCGGTGGCCACACTCATGACCCGAATGGACCCCCGGGAAGCCATGAGTCCCAATGTCGTGAAGGTGGTGACGGATTCGCAAGGCTGGGCCCTTTATTTCTCCCGCTCCCCCATTCCTTTCAACCGCGACGGCCGCGAACCCCATCTCATCTACAAGCACCTCGGCTTTTACGCTTACACGGCGAAGGCGCTTGAAAAATTTCACGCTCTCCCGCCCTCACGACTGGAACAGTCGGAAAGATTGGAACAACTTCGATTGCTTGAAAATGGGATTCCAATTTTTGTTTCCGAGACTTCCTTCGACACCATCGGCGTGGATACCGAAGAGGACCTTCAACGGGTGGCGGGACTTCTGACGAAGGAAACGAACTCTCCAAAAACCTTGCGGGCGCGTTCTTCCATCTCCGGAAGAAAACAGGGCGTCTGAGTCAGGATTTCACAGGCATTCCAATCCGGGTGGAGGGCGCCGGACTTCGCCTCGGCGTGTTCCACCCATTCTTGAATCATTCCTTCCGTGATCTCCAAGTGAAACTGCAGTCCCCAAGCCTTCTCCCCCAGCCGAAATGCTTGATGGGTATAACGCTCCGAAGAGGCAAGGGGTCTCGCCCCTTTTGGCAAATCGAAGGTGTCGCCGTGCCAGTGAAAGACCATCGTCTCGGTGGGCAAATGTTTCAGGAGGGGGTCCTCACGGGCCTGGGGCTCGATCCGGACCGGGAACCACCCGATTTCCTTCCGGGGTCCCCGGTAAACTCGGGCCCCGCCCGCCACCGCGAGAAGCTGCGAGCCGAGGCAGATTCCGAGCGTGGGCAGGTTTTGGCGCAAAGCCTCTCTTAAGAGTTCAATTTCCTTTTTGAGAAAAGGGAATTGATCCGTCTCGTAGACACCCATCGCTCCCCCAAGCACGATGAGCGCCGAGGCCCCGGAAAGGTCCACCGAAAGATCAGGGTTCTCGAAAACATCCAGGTAACGGAAAGGAATTTTTCCCTCTCCGAAAACTTTCTCGAGGAACCCCAGCCCTTCTTGCCGCTCGTGTCGGACCGCGAGAACCGTCATGCCTGAATTTTAGGGAGTGCGACGGGAATCTTCAAGCAGATAGTAGATCTCCCAGTCGCTTGCGCCGAATTCCTTCGCAATGGCGATGATGTCACGGCAGTCTTCGTACCGCTCCTTGCGAAGCGCCTCCCTGAGCGAGAGGAGCGCGGTGAGTCTCACGGGGTGACGCTTCACCCAGCGTGAGTTCAAATCATATTGCCTTTCCTCATTTTGTCTTCCTGCTTGGGCCACGTTGGCCATTGCAAAGTCACCTCCTTAAGGTGCACTAAATAAAAAAGCCCGTTACCGAGTTGTCTCGATAATGGGCTTTTGGTTTTTCTATTGAATCCGTTAAGAATTTACTGCTTCGGCATTCCTCCTCGACCCATTACCGGGGCCTTCGCGCAGGCGGCGAGGCAAATGAGATGGGACACACTTCGCGTCCATCCCATCCGGTACGTAACGGGCTTCTTGAAATAACCTTTGGTTGGAGTGAAATTGCCTGCCTGCATAAGTGAAAGCATTATATCAGAACAAGCGGTTAAAGAGGTAGCCCCAAATAAGAACTTGGGGAATCCCAAGCGCGACCATCCAAAGGGCCGACCGCCGGCCCAAATTCGTCCAGACCAGTCCAATTTCGGTATAATCCGTGATGACACCGGCACTTAGAAAAACAAAGCTGTTTCCCAACGCACGTGTTTGACGATAAATTTCAAAGGCCAGGGGCGCCGTCCCCTCTGAACAAACCTCAAGGACTGTCGCAAACCCAAGCGTGATGAGGAGCCCGCGAAGGTCGGAGCTTAAGTAGGATCGAAAAATGTGCGGGGGGATGTAGGCTTGCGCCAGACTGGCCAGCACCACTCCAAACATCACCCAACCCAGAATCATTTCGGAAAGTTCAAAGGTCCCGCGCGCGACGGCACCGAGATCAGCAGCGAATTGAGAAAGGGACGGCCGATAAGCCCGAAGTCGATTTCCTAAATCCGATTGGATACTGAAATTTTCTTCAAAGGTTACCGTGTGTTTATTTCTTTCAATCCATCCTTTCCGATCGAGCCATTGAAAGGCCAATCCGGTGGTGAGGGCCACGAGTCCTGCGGCCGCAATGATCAGCATTCCCTTCCAGCCAAACAGGCCGATCAAAAGCAGCGTGACGGGAAGGTTGGCCCAGGGACTCGCCAAAAGAAAACTGATGACCGCCGGTCCGGAGGCCCCCTTCTTGTGAAGTTCCATCGAGAGAGCAAGGATGCCGTGACTGCATGCGCTCGCGAGGAGGCCGAGGCCGGTTGCATAGAAAATCGTTCGCTTGTGAGGCTTGGCGAGAATCTTTGAGATGTATTCCTTCGGGACAAAACGATCGATGACCCCGCCGGCGACAAGCCCGGCCAAGACGGCCCACCCCACCATTCGAAGGTAACCCCAGAAAGCCACGGCAAAGGCTCTTGTGAGGGGGGAGCCAAAGGAAATTCCGCCCAGAACCAGGGAAGCGCCGACGATCCACCAGGCGATCCCTCTCTTGCGACCGGGGGTTTCGCAGCACTCATGGGCCCCCTGTGAATGGATGGACATGGGTTGGAGTTTATTATAAAATTACGCACTTATGCAAATCGAAGACCCTCGTCCGAGGTGGGGGGTGGTCGCCGTTGTCTTCCTGGTGCTTGCGGCACTGGCGGCCGTGCCCTTCTTTTTCTTCCGCCTTCAGTCTCAGGAACTTCCTTCCTATGAAATCCAAAATTTCATCGGAAAAGTTGAAGTTTACAACGCCCCGGCCCGAGGCTGGGCACCGGCCCAGCGAAGCGGGAAGCTCGATGTGGGAGACAAAATCCGAACCGGGGACAAGGCGGAAGTGGACCTCCGAGTACCCAATCAAATTCACCTGCGCATCAAGGAAAACTCCGAGGCCGAAATCAGAAGGCCCAGCCTTTTTGACCGGGCCCTCCGATACCGGCTTCATCTCGTAAAAGGTTCTCTCTTGGGCACAACGGAAAAGGCCTTTGAGGGTAAAAAGCTTGAGATTTCAACGCCGGTCCTCGTCGCCGCCGTCCTGGGGACCACCTTCCAAATCGAGGCAACGCCCGAGACGCACCGCTCAACGGTACGCGTCCTGGAGGGAACCGTGAAAGTGAAAGCGCTCAAAACCAGAAAGGTTGTGATGGTGAAGGCGCTCGAAAAAACAGAAGTGACGGGAGGGGCGGCTCCCCTTAAACCGGTTCGCGTCACGCGCGAGGAGTGGAACAAACTCAAGGAGGGTTACGACCTCTACGAAAAGAGCGCGGCGGCCGAAGCGATCCAGCTCGACCTTTCTAAGGAGGCGGGAAGTCTTTTTAAACACGTTTTCGACCACGGAACTTTTTACTCGCCCAATTATGGCTTTGCAGACCGGGAATTCGCGAAGGACAAGGATTCCGGAAAGGTCCAATTCAAGATTTCATACGACGTTTTTCCCGTAGGCTCCTTCGTGGGGATGTACATCAAGACCCGTTATCTGGATCTCCTCCATTTCAAGGCGTTCCAATTTCAGATCCGGGGCAATAAGGGGGAGGGATATCCTCAAAGCGTGAAGATAGAATTCAAGAACGGCGCTGCGGTGGTCCGGGCGTTTGTCCCGAGGGATTTCAAGGAAACCTGGCAGACGTTCGAGTTCCCGCTGCACTTCACGCGGTCCTCGCCCATCACGGAAGTCACCATCGTCGTCTCAAACGAAAAAGCGGGCGATCACAAGCGGGGGGCCATTTCCTTCCGGGATTTCAATCTCATCCCTGCGGATAAACCCGTTAGGGCAACGCATCAAGCGGCCAAACCGGCTTCTGCTCCGGCTCCGCCCGTCAAAGCCAGCCCTGCTCGCGATACCAAGCAACCGTCCTGACCATCCCCTCATCCAGGGAAACCTGTTCCCGCCATCCTAATTCCTGTCGAATCCGAGTCCCGTCTAGCACCCAAGAGTTCTGGACAAATTCCTTCACCTTCTGCCGAGTGAAGAGAGCGGAACGGCCCGTCATCTGGGAGTAGACTTCCCCCACGGCTCCGAAGAGGCGAAGGAGGGGTGGCGGAATCCGGTAGAGCCGGTAGGGTTTCTTTAGGGCTCGTCCGATGGAATGGATGAATTCAGACCATTCGTAAACCCGGTCCCCCGCCACATTGTAGATCTGCCCGCTCGCTTGTGCCTGAAACGCTGCTCGTTGAATGGCCTGGATCAGGTCCACAACGTAACAAAACGAAATCAATTTGAGCTTGGAGCCCACAGCCAGGGCAAAACCGCGTTTCATCATTTGGAAGGCCCTGTAGACTCTTGTCTCGCGCGGACCGTAGATGGTCGGCGGGCGGAGAATCACGACGGGAAACTCACCGGCAAATTCCAGCGCTACTTTCTCGGCGGCCAACTTGCTCTCCCCGTAGAACGAAACCGGATGAGGGGGGTCCTCCTCCCGCACCGGACGTTCTCCGATGCTCGGGCCCCCGGCGGCTTGAGAACTCACGAGCACGAATTTCTTCAAAGGCGCCCGGGCCTTTTTCACCGCTTCCAGGAGACGCTGGGTTCCCTCCACGTTTGCAAGAAAATAGTCTTTCCTCGAAAGGGCCTCGATCACGCCGGCCAGGTGGAAAACATAGTCCACCCCCTCCAGCGCCTGCGTGGGAAAGGAAAATCCAGATAGGTCACCCTCCACGAATTCCATCCCGAGCCCCTTGAGCCAGCGAAGACTCGAGGTCCGGCGAACGAGGGCCCGGACGCGAATCCCCCTCTCAAGCAGCCCTTCAGTGAGGTGACTGCCGATAAATCCTGTGGCGCCGGTCACCAGGGCAATCAAGGGTGTGGCTCAGGAGAGATATTTTCGGAAGGTGTTCCAGGGAAATTGACTGCCCGGGCAATCGGTCCCCTCTTTGCCAGGCACATCGTGATGTCGAAGGATTCGTGACTTGGGAATGTGATACCGGGCCTGGAGTTGACGGACGAGCCAAACCAGAGATTCCATTTGGGCTGCCGAGACTTGGTCATTGTCGAAATTGCCCACCAAACAGATGCCGATTCCAATCTTGTTCATGTCTCCGGCGTTGCAATGCGCACCGTCCATCTGGTGGATCCACCGGTGGCTCGTCTCAATCTGTCCCGCCCGGGTTCCCGAGGTCCCGTTGTCGATAACGAAGTGGTAACCCAGTCCGTTCCAGAATCCGCGCCGGCGGTGGCCCTTGTCGAAAAGTTCCGCGTTTCCAATTTCTGTGGCGCTGTGGTGAATGATGATGTACTTCCACCGCGGCGCATTGGGAAGAAAGGGAAGCGTACGAAGGGGCCGCTCGGCTCCCGGAATCCATACCGGCGTCCCCACTTTGAGGTCTGAGGGGTTTTCGATCCGATTGACCTTGAGAATGGTATCGGCCTTGACCCCATAAGTTTCGGCGAGCCGCCAAATCGTTTCACCCTTGACCAGCGTGTGCGTGACCCCGCCGGCCATCGAGGGAGCGTAAACAGGCGCGTGCATCCGCGGCGGGTGCGTGGCGCAACCAGCCATAAAAAATAGAAACAAACTTCCGAGAGAAAAGACGGTTCGTGAAATTCTAATGGGTCTCAACATGGGACAAAACTCTCAAGTGAGGGTAACGGGAGAGGGCACATCGGGTAATTGTAAGGATGAGCCCCCCGTAACTCCAGCCTTTTTTTCGAGCGAGGAGGACCAGATCGCCCGATTCGGGCGAAAGCCCGGGCAAGGGGTTGACTTCTAGAAAATAAAACCGGTTGTCCGGGTCCAAACGAAAATCAAATCGGGCCATGTCCCGGAGGCCGAGCGTCACAAAAAGTTGTCGGGCCGTCTCCCCCACAGCCTCTTCGAGAGAGGGAGGAATTCGGGGCGGCACGTGATATTCGACCTCGGCTCGCCAGTTACGCTTGACCTCGAGTGAATAGCAGAAATCCTTGCGGGAGGGGTCCCGAAAGGCGATTTCCATCACGCCTAAAATTTCGGGGTTCCCATTTCCCAAAATCCCCACGGTGAATTCCCGGCCTGCGATGTATTCTTCAACCAGAACCGTACCCGCCGGATAATTCTCAAAGATCCGGTTCGCTTCGGTCTCGAGCTCCGCCCGGTCCTCTACCCGAGAGGAGAGCCTCACCCCCTTGGAGGATCCCTCCCAAACGGGTTTTACGAAAAGAGGAAACCGGTCGGGAACTTTCTCAATCTCCCGGGATTCCTGCAAAACCCAGAAATCAGGGGTTGCGATACCCAAAGAAAGGGCGATCCGCTTGGTGAGGGCTTTGTCCAGTGTGAGCGCCAACGCGAGGGGGTCCGAGCCCGAATAGGGAATCCCCCTCATCTCCAGGAGCGCCGGGATGTGAGCCTCCCGGCTGCGGCCTTGAACGCCTTCGGCCAGGTTGAAAACGAAATCAATGCCCCAGCGTTTGATTTTCTCAATGGCCCTTAAATCGCCTCCGAGCGGAAAAACTTCGTGGCCGTCCGTGACCAGGACCTCGCGGATCGCTTCAACCGTTTGGGGGGAATCCAATTCCTCCCAAGCGTCTTCGACCGGGAAAGGTTTCCCTGGGGCAAGAAAATCCGTTTTGAGGAGGTAGGTGATTCCGATCCGCACGCGCTCAGGTCCAGTCTCTTTGACCGTGGTAATGCTTGTGAGAGGAAGGCCTCAGAAAAGTTGCGTGACTTCTTTCCCTCCGTGCGAGACGATCACTTGAATAAAAGGCCCTCTCCTTGATAGAAATTTCTTCTCGTTTTCCCTCCCCGGGAGGGTTCTTGTATTCAAAAACATAGCCCTCGTAATTACGGAGGATCAAGGCATCACCCGTCTCTCCCAGAAAGTAATTGGGTCCGATGGGAATCTTCCCGCCTCCGCCCGGTGCGTCGATCACGAACTGGGGGACCGCAAAACCCGTCGTGTGGCCCCTGAGACCTTCGATGATCTCAATCCCCTTCCAAATGGAAGTCCGCAAATGCTCCGCTCCCTTGACGGGGTCGCATTGATAAAGGTAATAGGGACGGACGCCAATCTTGAGAAGCCCGTGACAGAGGGCCCGCATCACGGGAAGACGGTCGTTGACGCCTTTCAGGAGAACGCTTTGGTTGTTCATCGGGATGCCGGCACGTTGGAGCAGGTCGCAGGCAAGGGCTGCCTCGCGTGTGATTTCGCGGGGGTGATTGAAATGCGTGTTGACCCAAAGCGGCCGGTAGCGGGAAAGCATTTCGGCAAACTCCTCGTCGATCCGCTGCGGCAGGACGACTGGAAAGCGGGTCCCAATTCTCAGGATTTCGATGTGAGGGATGGCCCGAAGCTTGGCAAGAATTTTTTCAAGCTTTGGCGTTGAGAGAACCAGCGGATCGCCTCCCGAAATGAGAACGTCCCGGACCTCAGGCGTCCGCGCGAGATAGTCAACCATCCGATCGATCTCCGTTTCGCCCCGCATCCAGACCCCTTCCTCCCATTCCCGCTTTCGGGTGCAGTGGCGGCAGTTCATCGGACAAAAGTTCGTCACTTGCATCAGAACCCGGTCGGGATAGCGGTGGACGAGCCCCGGGACCGCCATGTCCTCCTCTTCTTCAAGAGGATCCGGCTCGCCCCCTTGGCTGAATTCAATTTCCTCGTGAACGGGAAAGGACTGAAGACGGATGGGATCCTTGGAGTCGCCGAAATCAATCAAGCAGAGATAATAGGGCGGGATGATGACTGGATACTTTTCGATGACCCGGGCCAGGAGGGTCCGTTCGGATTCGGGAAAGCCCCCGCGGGCCATCACGGCCTCAAGAGACGTCACGGCATGCTGCATTTGCCAGCGCCAGTCGTTCCATTCAGGATCCGTGACGCCCGGAAAAAGTGCGTGCCGCCTCGCCCCGACTTCCCACTCGGAGGAGCCGCTGGGCCTTACAGGCGGCGGTACAACCAAGGATTTATCCATTGAACCGATTTAGAAGGTCTGATCTCTTTGCAAAGATTATCGGCCAGCCCAAACAAAACTTTGACGGGTCAGACTACCCTCAGGCGGGACACCCAAAGATAAGGGAAGAGGGCCGCCCCCCGCTCCCCGTCTTTGAGAAGGAGCGGGTCTCGCGTGGCTCCCGTGACCGACGCCAGGATTGAGAAAAGGGAGTCGTGATAACGAAGGTGAACCACCCGTCCCTGGATGCGCCCCTTCTCAATATAAAGACTACCGGCGGTGGCGAGGCCCGTCACCTCCATCCGCCCCTCCCTCACGAGGGTGTGATACCAAATCTTGTTGATGAAAATGCCCTTCCGGATCCGCTGAAAGAGATCTCCCAGGGAAAAATTTCCGGGTTCCACCACCAGATTCTCCGGATTAAACGGATGTTCCGCCATGCCGCGTGTGCTATGACCCTCTCCAAGGAGTCCGCTCAACACGCCGCGCCGAATCAGCACGACCTTTTTTTTGGAAGCCCCCTCGGCGTCGAAAGGAAGTCCGAACTGCCCGGGGTGGGTCACGTCATCGGAGATCGTCAAGGCTGAGGAGAAAATTTTCTTCCCAAGGAGGCCAGAAAAAACGCTTTTCCCGTCCTTCGCAAGCTGGGCGTCAAAATGGCGGCGCAGGGGCTCGATTAATTCGAGGAATGCCCGCGGCGAAAAAACACATTCGTAAACGCCCGGCTTCACCCGAACCTCTCTCTCGGACGCCCGGTCGGCGAGCTGGAGGGCTCCTTCAACGATGTCGGTCACATTGAGCCTCCTCCCATCGGGATGATAGAAACTGAGATATCCTTTCCCTTCACCCTTCGTGGCTGTCACTCCAAATCGGACCGCCGTGGCCGCATGAGATCGTTCAAGGCCTTGGGCATTCGAAAAATAAAAAAATCGATGATAGGCCGAATAATATCCGTTGGCGCTGGCTCGATCGTGGCGGATCAATTCCACGGCTTCTCGGATGACACGAGCGGCCTTTCCAGGAATTTCCGGAAGAGCGAAGGGAAACCATTCCTTCACTCGGGGAAGTTTTCGGGGAGGTGGGTTCTTTGGGAGTGATCTCGCGATGGAATGGGACACCTGAGCGATCGCCGTCTGAATCCCTTCCGGTGAGAGATCGTTGGATTCGATCGATGAATATCCCTTGGCCCAGGGAAGGCTCAGCGTGTAATGGAAAAGATCCTGAAAACCGTTTTGATGGACTCCGTTGTTGGTAAAGCGGACGAGGGCCCCTTTCTTGATGTGGATGAAAATCTGAAGCGGCAGCTTTTCCGCTTGCGCCCAGATCCTTCGCGCCAGTTCACGGGCCGGGGCGAAGAATTCCTTTTTCATTCTTCTCTTCCCATGGAAACATTCCGGAACCGGGCCGGGGCGAGACCATGCCCTGTGAAAGCCTCCTGATACGGCCCGCCCTTGCCGCAATCCGGAAACCCCCAGAATTGCCATTCCTTTTTCCCGGCGATCCAATCACAGGCCTTCCAGAAATCAATCGTGTTGCCGTGATAAACCGGGAAGCGGACGAGACCTTTCTGTTTTCCATTTTGAATCCGGTAACCCGCCTCGGCCCCGATCTGAAAACCAAGCCGCATTTCGTCAATCGACCAACTCAGTTCGTTATCGAGAAGGAACCCGTCCTTCGTGTCGGCGATCATCTCCCGGAGCGTTCCGTGACCTGGAAGAAGGCTCGTGTTGGTCATGCGGATCAAGGGAAAATTCGACCAATCCTGGGCGACCATGTTGGAACTGGATTTGGGCTGGTTGAGAAAGAACGCCGTTTCTCGGCTCGTGAGATAGGCGTTGAAATTCCCTTTCCGGACGATCTCGACGGAGCGGGCCGGGATTCCCTCATCGTCGTAGGCAAAGCATCCCGCGCCCGGCCCCGACTTGAGCGCGGAATCGGAAACCAGGTTCACGATCGATGAAGCGACGGGATACCCGCCCAAGAGGCCCGGATTGAGGAAGGTCCTGCCGCCGAAATTGTCTTCATAGCCGTAGACACGGTCTGATTCCGAGGCGTGGCCGAAAGTCTCGTGAATTTGAAGCGCCAAGATCGATCCTTTCAAGATCAAGTCGAAACGGCCCGACGCCGCCTCCGGACTTTTTCGAAGTTCCTTCAACTCCTCCGCCAACCGGCCGGCTTCTTTTTCGAATCCCATCGCTTCGATGGCTTCGTACCCTTGAGAGCGGAAAATCCCGCTCGGGCCGGGCCAACTGCGGCGAATCTTTTCCCGGCCCTGCCAAGTCTCGCCATAAATCCATCCACCGGTCCGATAAAGAACCTGCTCGATCCAGCTTCCCTCGCTTGAGGCGAAAAGAACGGTCTTCTTCGTGAAATCGAGAAGGCCCGTGGCCGATTCAATCCCGGGTGTCCGGAGGAGTCTTTGATGCGCCGCGACGTGAGGCGCCATTTTTTCTTCCAAGGAAAGTTTCCACGGGTCTTTCTGGATGGGCATCGTCCATTTTTTGCGAACGGGATTCGCCTCAGCCAATTTCACTTCGGTGTGGCGGATAGTGGAAAATTGCCGTGCCATTTCACAAGCTTGACGAAGGTGTTTCGACAAGGATTTCTCCGAAAGATCCCCGGTCGCCGAAAAGCCGAACGTCCCGTCCTGAAGCACACGGAAGCCCACGCCACGTGACACCGTTTCCTTTCGTTCATCCAAGCGGCCACCTTTCGTCCGGATGCGGAGTCGTTCCGCCTTCACGTAACGGAGGTCCGCGTACTCGCAGCCCATCCGGTTCATCCGCTCTTGGAGTCGGGCCAGAATTTTTTCCATTTGATTTATCTATAAATAACGGTCGAAGTACCCATTTTCTGATTGTCTTTCGAGGGGCGCTTCGGTAAACTTCACGCCATGTCTTCCAAGGGTTCTAATCCCTATCGCACGAGGAATTCGGCCCACGACCTTTTCCGCCGCCTCCCCCGGACGACCATTCTTCGCCTCAGCCGAAGCGTCAACCGGGAAGCAAGGAGCAACCGTCTGACTTACGTGGATGACAACGGCCGAACCGCGCTCATCACGCTCACTCTCCGTCCCCGGATCATCGACCGAAAAAAAAGAAATGCCCTCTGGCAAATGATTCGGACCCTCGATGGGGCCTTCCGCAAACTCGCCCGTCTTTATCTTCAAGATCCCTCTCTGAGGACCCTGTTCCCTTTCGAACCCCGGGAACTCGCTTGGATTTCGATGATGCGCTCAGCCGCTTACCGCCCGGGCGCCATCGTGAGCCGCTGGGATGCCAACACCACGTTCGGAGATGAAGACTGGAAAGAAGGCTTTTGTGTCTTTGAGGTCAATGGCGTCGGAGTGGGCGGTCTCTGGTACGGCCCGGCCTCGGCCGAGGTGGCCCTGAAAGCGGTGGTGCCGGAGCTCAAAAAGATCGATCCCCGTTTCCTGCCCGTTCCTCATCACGACATGCGCCGGCTTCTCCTCGGAACCCTTTTGACCCAGCGGAAAAAGCTGGGTCGAACACGGGGCGTCATGGCGCTTGCGATGGAAAAGGCGAGCGGATCGAATTACGTCGAATTCGAATGCCTCGCCCGGTTCTACCGGAAGCTCGGCTATCCGACGATCGTCACCGAGCCGACGGATTTCACGCTGAAGGGAAATGAAATTTTCGCCCGCGGCAGGAAAATCGACATCTTTTACCGCGACACCACTCTCTCCGAACTCTGCTTGCTCGAAAAAAAAGGGCACGACCTTCGCGCGCTCCGCGTGGCATTCAGGCGCGGTCAGGTGGTTTCTTCCTTAGAAGGAGAGTTTGACCATAAGAGCGCGTTTGAGGTTTTCACGAATCCGGATTACACGGACGCCTTCACGGCTCAAGAAAGAAAACTCTTCAAGACCCACATCCTGTGGACCCGTCTCCTCACCGAGAGAAAGACGACTGATTGGAAAGAAAAATCCGTCGACCTGGTCCCCTTCACCTTGAAAAATCAATCCGTGCTCGTCTTAAAACCCAACCGGCTTTACGGAGGCCGGGGCGTGGTATTTGGCAGGGATATGAACCGGTCGGTTTGGGGAAAAAAGATTGGGGCGGTCCTCCGGGAGCCTGGCGATTGGGTTATTCAGCGATTGGGCCAGCTTCGAACCAAACGGTTTTTCCGGCCTGAGGCAAACGGAGCCCGGGAGAAGGAGCTTTATGTGGTTTCGGGATTCTTTGCCACGGACAAGGGACTTGGAATCGTCGGGCGGATGTCGGAGCGGACCGTGGTCAACGTGGCGCGCCGGGGCGGGCTGACGCCCATCCTCCTCATTCCGTGAACTGATGCTTCGTTTCTTTCGCAAGAATACTAAAACCATTGTTTGGGTCGTGGTCATCGCGTTCGTGGCCTGGGGCGGCTACGCGGTGAGCGTTCAATTCGAAGCGTCGAACCGCGCGCCCGGCCGAGTGTTCGGCAAAGAGATCTCCTACCGGGATTACCTTTCGGCCTTCCAAGGAGTCCAGATCTTCACGCCCAAGACCGAGGACGGCACACCGCCCGATCAAGACAAGCTCGAAGCCCGAACCTGGCAATTTCTCATTCTCTTGGAAGAGGCGAAGCATCGCAAAATCCAGGTGAAAGACGAGGAAGTCCGGGAGGAAATCACGCGCCTTCTCGCTGAAAACAAGGAGCTTCTTTTCACGCCCGAGCAGTACGGCCGGTGGGTCCAAGCTGTCTTCCATGAACAGCCCACGGAGTTCGAAGCTCAGCTCCGGGATCGACTTCGGGTCCAGAAACTCCTCGATCAGGTTAAAAAAGAACTCGGGGCGGAAGGCGAAAAAAAGCTTCAAAATTGGATGTTCGAGCTCATTGGAAAGGCCAAAATTGAGATTTACAAAGGACCTTCGCGGTCGCTATGATACAGCCCCTTATGCAAAAAACGGTCGAGGAGCTCGCTCAACTTGTTCAAGGCAAGGTCATCGGAGACGGCGGGGCGGCCATTTCAGGCATCGCCATCGCAAGCCATCCCCTTCCGGGTCACGTGGCCTTCCTGGAGGATCCTGCCCGGCTTGCCGAATTGGAGGCAAGCCCCATTGCTTGTCTGATTGTTTCAGGGCGAGTTTCGGCTTCCAAAAAAACTCTGATTCAGGTCGAGGAACCCAAACTGGCTTGGGCCCAGCTTCTCAATCTTTTTTTTCCTCCTCGTGCGTTTCCCGGAACCGTTTCCAATCAAGCTTTCATTGCTTCTTCGGCGAAGGTTGCCAAAGGGGCCACGGTGGAACCCTTCGCTTACGTGGGGGAAGAAGCTGAAATCGGAGCAGGATCTGTGATCCGCTCTTACAGTTATGTTGATCGGAAGGTGAAGGTCGGAGAAAAAACCGTCATTCATCCTCATGTCATGCTTTACGAAAACACCGTCGTGGGAAACCGCGTCGTGATCCACGCCGGAAGTGTGATCGGTGCCGACGGTTTCGGTTATGTGGCAAGCCCCCAAGGACAAATGAAGGTCCCCCAGGTGGGAAATGTGGTCATCGAGGACGAGGTGGAAATCGGGGCCTCCACCGCGATTGACCGGGCCACGATGGGCACGACACGCATCGGACGCGGCGTCAAGATCGACAACCTGGTCCAGATCGCCCACAACGTCACGATCGGTCCTCACACCGTTATCTCCGCGCAAACGGGAATCTCCGGAAGCTCGAAGATCGGGTCCTTCGTCACGATGGGAGGACGCGTGGGCCTTGCCGACCACGTGGAGATCGGCGACCAAACCATGCTGGGCGCCCAGTCGGGCGTTCCGACCGGGAAGAAAATCCCGCCGAAACAGATTTGGATCGGCGCTCCCGCGCGACCTTACCAGGAAGCAAGGAAACAGGTGGCGGCGCAGTGGCGATCGGCCGAGATGATGGAGGAAATCCGAAAGCTCCGGCGCCGGATCGAGGAGCTTGAAAAACAGTTATCGCTTCTTTCCAATCAGACTGAGAAACTCTGAGCGGACCCGGTCGCTTTCCCTGAAACTCCCGAGCATCGCGCTCGTCACGCAGAACGAATCCTTCTTCTCCACTCCCCGCATGGCCATGCAGAGGTGAAGCGCCTCGACGACCACGCCCACGCCACACGGCTTGAGAGCGCTCATCAGACAATCCGCGATTTGGCTCGTGAGGCGTTCCTGCACCTGAAGCCTGCGGGCGAAGATTTCAACCAGGCGCGGGATCTTGGAAAGTCCGATGATCTTTCCGCTGGGAATGTAAGCCACGTGCACCTTCCCAAAAAAGGGCAAAAGATGGTGCTCGCAGAGACTGAAAAGGTCGATGTCCTTCAAGACCACCATCTCATCATAATTTTCCTCGAAGACGGCCTGATTGAGAACCTTTTGGATGTCCTGCCGGTAGCCGCGAGTGAGGTACTTTAAGGAAGCAATGGCACGCTTCGGAGTTTTCTCAAGTCCTTCCCGCGTGGGATTTTCGCCGAGGCGCAAGATGAGCTCCCGCACCAAATCTTCCATTCGTGAATCGGTTGGAATCAGGGTTTCTTCCATGAGGGTGCTCCCATGACGTCCACGATGCTCACTTGCTGGGCCAGGACACCGGCCACAGCTACGAATTGTTTGGCGGCCGAAGAATCCGGATAAGCGGTGACGAGAGGCCGGCCCGTATCTCCCCCTTCACGGATCCGCGGATCGATCGGAATTTCACCCAGAAAAGGCACGCCCCACTTCTCGGCAGATTCCCTTCCCCCGCCGTGACTGAAAATGGGAGTCTCCTTTCCACAGTGAGGACAAGCAAAGCTGCTCATATTTTCGACAACGCCGAGAATGGGAACGTTTGTCTTTTGAAACATGGCGATGGCTTTCCGGACATCCATCAGGGCTACTTCCTGAGGTGTTGTGACGACGACGGCGCCGGCCAGTGAAACCGTTTGAATCAAAGAAAGCTGAACATCCCCTGTCCCGGGCGGGAGATCCACAAGGAGATAATCCAGTTCCCCCCACTCCACTTTCTGGAGGAATTGCGTCACGGCGCTGTGAAGCATCGGTCCCCGCCAGATCATCGGAGATTCGGGAGCCACCAGGAGGCCCATGGAGATCACCTTGAGACCTTGCGCTTCGATGGGCACGATTTTTTCGTCTTCAGTGACCTCGGGCTTGCGATCGGTCGGGATCCCGAGCATCAAGGGCACGTTGGGACCGTAAATGTCGCCGTCCATCACACCCACCTTCGCACCCGTTTGGGCCAGGGCCACGGCCAGATTGACGCAAACCGTGGATTTGCCAACGCCTCCCTTCCCGCTCGCCACGGCAATCACGTTCTTGATTCCGGTTGGATTCGACTGCGGAAGAAGGGTGGGAGACCGCCTCACGTTGGCCGTCATTTGAACCGAAACCTCTTTCACGCCCTCGAGAGCGGCCACAGCCCTTTGGACGTCCTGCTTGATCTGTTCCTTCAAAGGACAGGCGGGCGTCGTAAGCTCCACCGAGATCGAGACCTTGCCGTCGTGGATCCCCACTTCTTTCACCATCCCGAGGGAGACGATATCCCTTTGTAGATCGGGATCCTTGACCGTCCGCATGGATTCGAGAATTCTTTCTTTAGTTAAGGTCGTCATGGGAAAAAAGGAGGGAGTAGTATACTACTGAACGACGGAATGGGGATGCTGTTCTTTCAGGTCGATTTCCCGGAGACGAGTGACCAACTGCTGGAGACGCTTAACCGCTTCTTCCACTTCAAGATAAGTATTTTCGGGGCCAAAGCTGAAACGAACCGAACTCTTAGACCTTTCGTTCGAAAAACCCATGGCTTTGAGGACGCGAGAGGGTTCCGGTGCCCCTGAAAGACAGGCGGAACCGGAGGAAGCTGAAATTCCTGCTTCATCCAGAAGAATCAAAAGGGCTTCCGAATCCACCCCCTTGAAAGCCAGATTGGAGGTGTTGGGTAAACGATTCCCTGAGTGGCCGTTGATCTCGACCTGCGGAAGAGTCCGCAGTAGTTCTTTCTCAAAGTGATTTCGGAGTTCGCCCACCTTCCGGCTCTCGTCGGCCATCGCTTTTTGAAGTCTTCGGCACGCTGCCGCCAGACCGATGATACCCGGCACGTTCTCAGTCCCGGCCCGGCGCCCCCGCTCCTGCCCACCGCCCCAACAAAAGGGACGGAAGGGAACCCCTTTGCGAATGTAAAGTGCGCCGATGCCCTTGGGGCCGCCGATTTTGTGAGCGGACAACGACAGAAAATCCACGGGAAGGTCTCGCAAACGGACGGGCACTTTTCCGACGATCTGGACGGCATCTATATGAAAGAGAACACTTCTTTCACAGACGAGCTTTCCAATTTCCTCAATTGGAAAGAGAACCCCGGTCTCGTTGTTGGCCCCCATTAGAGAAACGAGAGCGGTTTCAGAAGTGAGGGCGGTTCGCAACTTCTCGAGGTCCAAAGCGCCATCCCCTGAAACGGGAATCCAATCAATGTGGACCCCCTCTTCTTGAAGGGCCTTGGCCAATTTCAAAATCGAGGAATGCTCAACCGTTGATGTGACGATCTTCCGCTTTCCCTTCGCAGTCCAGAGGACGCTCCGGAAGGCCGCGTTGTTGCTTTCCGTCCCGCCGCTGGTGAAGACGATCTCCGATTCGTCCGTGGCCCCCAGGAAACCGGCCACGTCCCGGCGGGCGTGCTTTAATTCCCGGGCAACGGCTCTTCCCGGTGCGTGGAGACTTGACGGATTTCCGAAGAGGGCCTCCCAAAAAGGCTCCATGGCCTTGCGGGCTTCGGGATGGAGCGGGGTGGTGGCGTTATGGTCAAGGTAGATTGACCGGGACTTCACGACGTTTGATCGTTTTCTTTCGATTCAGAAGGACTGCCGTAATGAGTGTAGCTTTGATGATAGTACTTATAATATCCGCCCATCCGCTCCTTCTCAATGTCCACCTGGTTCAGGATGCATCCAATGATGCGAACCCCGCTCTTTTCAATCGTCTCCTTGGACTGGTGGATCATTTCCACCGGGGTTTTGGAGGCTCGAATGACAAAGATCACATGGGTCGTCAGGCTTCCCAGGATGAGGCTGTCTCCGATGCCCGTCACAGGCGGCGTGTCGATGATGATACGGTCAAAATGCTGGCCTGCCAACTGAAGAAGGTCGGTCATCCGCTGGGAGCCGAGAATTTCGGAGGGGTTGGGTGAAACAGGGCCGCTCAGGACCACCCAAAGATTTTCGATAAAGGTCTCCCGCACGACGGATTCAAACGAAATGTCGGTGGTAAGGAAATTTGAAAGCCCCGTCAGGTTTTCCATCCGATACACCCGCTGGGCCACGGGTTTGCGTAGATCCGCGTCGATCACGAGCGTGCGGTTACCATCCTGCGCCAGCGAAACCGCGATGTTGTGCGCGACAAACGACTTTCCTTCGTTTGGAACGGAACTCGTGAAAACAAGTGTCCTCAATTTCTCGGCCGGCGCGGAAAAATTGATGGCCACGCGCAGGTAGCGAAATGATTCTGCGATCTGGGATTTTCTCTGATAATGAGTAATGAGGAAACGCTCTTCCTGAGGCACCTCGAAGACTTTGAGATAAGGGATCGGGCCCAAGAAAGCCAGGTTGATCCCCTTGCGCCTGAGATCCTCTTGCGAGTGAACGGTGTCATCAAATCGGTCCCAGAGGAAGATCAATAATATCAAGACGCCAAACTCCATCATGAGGGCCCTTGTCACTACCCTCATCCGGTCGGGGCCACTGGGACCTTTGGGAAGCGTCGCCTCTTCTACGATCTTGGCGTTGGAAATTTGCGTTCGTCCACTGGCTTCTTGTTTCAAACTTTCGATCACTCGCTGGGTTTCTTTCTCAATGCTTCCTTCCAGAAAATGGATGTTGGCCTGGACTTTGACCACCAAGGGATGCTTTTCTCGGTATTGCTTAAGGAGCGTGGTAAGCTCCGCCTGCAAATCGTTGACCTTTCCTTCAAGCGTTCGAATGGTTGGGTCAGTCTGAATGGAAGGAAGCATCTTGATTAATTCCTCCCGGGAAACCTGCTTCACCGTCCCAAAAGGATCCTGGATGGTAATCACCTCCTTGCCTTCTTGAGGTACCCAAGAAAGAATTTCTTTGGAGAAATAAAGTCTTTCCTCAAAATTCTTTCGGATGTAGGCTCGTGCCACTCCATTGGCAAGCGACATGGAGAACTGTGGATCCGAAGAGGTTGCGATGATATTGAAGAGGCGGCTGTCACGAATCTGGGAAACACTCAGATGGGAACGTGTCTGAGCAACGGCCGATTCCGTATCCGGGGCGTGGAAATAATCGATGAGTTTGAGCTCATCCACAACCTGCCTGAGGACGGTGGGTCCGAGCATAATCTCTTTCTGAGTTTGGAACTGCTCTCCCATCAGATAGTCGGGGACATAGTTCTGTTGGCCGGTGCCAACATTCGGTGGACTCTCAAAAATGATCTGAGTAAAGCTTTGATATTGATCTGCGAGCCTCGAGACAGAAATGGACATCAAGGTCGCTCCCATGATCATGAAAGTGAGAATGAGATTGAGATTTTTCTTGAAGAGAAGAAAGTAGTATTTGAAATCAACCGGTTTGTCAATGTCTTCGTAATACGAAGGCGCGGGGATTGAAGTAGGGGGGGAGGTCATTAAAACAAGCTTTCTCCAACGTGAACGACGTCCTGCTCTTTGAGCTCAATGTCGGGCTGGCTGCCCGAGATGATGGTCTCGGCATTGGCCCGAATCACTTCGACTTTTCCCCCCTCCTTGCGGATGACCTTGATTTTCTTCACATTGGCCACCTCTGTGAACCCTCCCGCCATGGAAATTAACTGGAGGAGAGTCAATTTCTCGTTCTCCGGAAGCTGGTAGGTGCCCGGTTTCTGGACTTGCCCGAGGATGGACAAGGAGCGGGCCTGTTTTTTAGCGACATCTCGGGTGACTTCAATGACAACCACGGGGTTCACGAGATAGTCCTTCGCGAGAAGATTGACGATTTCGCGCTCGGCATCGACGGCCTTCATTCCCTCCACCTTGACCTTGCCAACGAGAGCAAGGGTAATGTCTCCCTCGCTCGAGACCACCATCTCTCCTCCTTTGATGTATTGATCTTCCGGAAAAATCTTCACGACGAGATGATCTCCCGCAGCCAAGAGGGCCTCCCGGGCTTTCCGGACCGTCTCGACCCCGCCCGCCCCCGAAGAGGGAGGAGCGCTCGTCTGAGTGCTGGCCGCATCGGGTTCCGCCGAAAGGGCATTCCCCATCGTTAGAAACGGAACTCCCGCCAAAAAAATCATCCACAGAGACTTTTTAAACATGGTCCTCCCTAAAAGGCCGTGTTGCATCCTGCAAACCAAGTGTGAGCGCGGTTTTCATCCGTCTTGGGCTCGTCTCCAATTTGGTGTCTGAACGTGTAGGTCAACCGAAGCTTAAGCCACTTCGTGACATTCACGTCAAAAGCGATTTGAAAGGGAAAAGCGATTGTCTGCGTGTGGGTATTGGCCGCTCCCGTCTGTTTGGTCTTCGAATAACTGCGAGAGGGATTAAACGAGAGTTCACCCGTCACCCGTCGATGGAGGCGCACCCGAACGCTCAGGCTCCAGGTATCGGAAGCGCTCCGGGTCGACGATTTGAGGAGATTGACTCCCGAGAGAGAGTCAGAAACGGCCAGCGAAAGAGAATTGGAGTAAAGTGCCCGAATGCTGGTTTTGGGCGTGGCCTGCCAAACATAGCCAAGGCTGGAGTTCACCGTGTCTGAAATCCCGACCTGAGCAGAATCAGGATTTTGCCGGCTGAGCGAGACGTCGGCGGAGAGACTTGATTTGGGCGTCAGCTGTCCGGAATATCCCGCGCGGACTTCGTGCGTTGTGGCATTGATGGACTTGGTCGGAATTTTAGTAAAACTCCACCGATAGCCCCCTGTGAACCGGGTTTTTCGCGTGACCTGGAGGGAAACGTTGGGATCGAGGGAATAGCTCAGGTTGCTTGTCCTACCATAATCCTTATGGGGGAAATCAGTCCGGGTGTAGTTGGACTCCAAGTTGAGCTTGATTTTGGGATTGAGTTCGTAGTTCAGCGTCGCCCGGTGGGCATTGTCCCATCCGACTTTCCGGTTGTCCTTGCCTGCCACGCGGACACTACTTCGATTAAGCCGGTCGTTCAAAGCCAACGTGGTTTTGGGAAGGATCTTCCGGCTGAAACGAAGGGTTGTTTCCTGATTGTAGCTATCATTCTCGGGCCGCTTGATGTTGTAAATACGGTTATACCGATATTCAACGCGCAGGTCTGTTTTGAGCCCACTCAGGTCCACCTCCGCGGCGGGGTTGACCCGAAATGTGCTGTCTCCCTTTTCATGATGAATCTTCACGCGATTGGCGTTTGAATCATACGTGTATTGCATGTCTTGAGTGAAATGAAAGCGCTTCTTCTTGGGAAACTGAAGGAGTTCCTTTTGCAAGGCCTTGAGTTCAGTCACCAAGACTTCTTGTTGTTCGGGCGTCGTCGTATTCGAGGTTTTCTTGCTCTCTTCGAGCGCCAAGTAAGCCCCCATGGCCTTTTCCCGATCCGACTCCGGTTTTTTTTCCGCCGCTTCGAGAGGCAGGCTTTTGAAAATCAGCGGCCCAACAAAAAGGGCCGTCACGAGTACGGCCCACACCCCTCTGCCTAACCGCCGCCGGGTCTTTACCCTAAAACTCATTCAATCGTCGCGAACACGTTCAAAAAATTTTAAATCACCGCTGCCACGGGACGTTGGCCGGCTGCAAGGTTGAGATTTTGTTTGGCCTCAGTAAAATCGGGCGATACCTTCAAAGCTTCCCGGAAGCGGGTGAGAGCCTCTTCCGTCCGTCCCAGACCCCAAAGAGCGCACCCGTGGTTGTTCAAAATTTTGGCTTGGATGATTTCAACCAGTCCCTCGCGGTCGTTCTCCAATTCCGATAAGAGCTCCTCCGCTTCTTGATACTTCACGGTTTTGAGGTAAACCCACGAGCGATTAAATCGGGCAGTCAGGTAGGTGGGTTTGATTTGGAGAGCGATATCATAATAGTGGCTGGCCTCATCCAATTTTTCCATTTTCTCGTAAACATAGCCATAAACCGTTGCGGTGTACTCTGTCCGCTCTAACTCAAATCCCCGTTGGGCATGCAGCAAGGCCTCATTCAAATTTCCACGGATCAGGTCAATCGAGGCCAGTGCGCTGAGCGCTGTTCCGTCGCGAGGATATTTCTTGAGGTAATTCTCCAAGAGTGTCAGGGCCGAAGCGACCTTTCCGCGGGCCAACTCCTTGAAACCTTCAGCCCGCAGCCCCTTGTCTAAGGCCTCTTGAAACTTTTTACGGAGCAGTTCAAGATCCGCGCTACCCGTGGGAAAGAGCGTCTCCAGATTCTGGAACTGTTTGCGTGCGGCGTCGAGGTCTCCCAACCCAAAGACGTTGAGGGTCACCCCCTCCAATTCTGCCAGAGACCTCCACGTTTCTCCGGCCGCCTGCCTCGAGAGTTCTTCATAGGTCGCTATGGCTTGCTTGTATTCTTTCTTTCTGTAATGGGTCTCGGCGATTTGAGCGACGGTCGCCATCGCGAGCTGTTGATCCACTCCCGGTTCTTTCCGCAGCATCTGAAAGAGAGCCATGCCTTGCTCCAAATCTCCCTGCCATTTACGAATCCACCCCTGGTAAAAAAGGGCCTTGGTTCGAAGGCGAGGATCGGGTGCTTTCGACAATTGTTGCAAGGTTGAAAGCGCGAGATCGATTTGATACGTCGCCAAGTAACTCAGGGCCAATTCGAGTCCACCTTCCTCTGTGAAAAATCGATTCGGCGAGCTCTTGATCCAATTTTCGAGTTCGGGGATCCGGTTCAAATGTTTCTGGATGGCTCTGATCCGTTCGATCAAATTCGAAGCGATGGTCGACTCCCGACCTCCAAGAAACCCTTTCTGCACCCCCTCCAAGATCTCCTTGGCTTCTTTCAATCGTTGCTGTTTGATGAGAATGTGGGCCAAGGAAATCTTCACAAAACCTCTTTCGACCCGATCGGGATAGCGGTCGAGAAATTCCCGGTAGTAACGCTCCGCCTCCTGAAGCTTCCAGCCTTTTTCCATCTTCTCGGCCTCGGCCAGGATCAACACCCCCGTTTGGGCCAACGGCTCCTCTTCGGGCAACTTACGGATCCGTCTCAAAGCGTACCCCAAGACATCTTGGACGGATTTGAGAAGGTTTTTTAAAAAATGAAAGACAGCATCTGTTACCTGAAGGGCGAAATTTCGTCTGGGAACCCGCTCCTTGAGAACCTCGGCGAGGTAAACTCCCGCCTGCGTGTAACCCGACTGCTGAATCGCTTCACCGAGCGACCGGCTGGCGTGTTCAAGCAAGGTCACGGTTTGGAAGTCCGCGTCCTTGTACGAAATTTCTTCGAGGACCATGCTTTCGAGTCCGGCGCTGACTGCGCGACTCCCGAGGCCTGAGACCGACTCCTGTGTTCCGGTCTGTGACGACAGGACCAGAGCTTCCCGCAAGTTTTCGAGGGAGTAATCGAGGGCAAACTGCGCGTAAAAGATAAAGGAAATTGCCAAGACCACGATCAAACCGCAAATAACAAAGATCCCTGTAAATAGCTTCTTCATACGTTTAAATGATAGCCGATGCTCGATTTGAGCGTCAAGTCAACCGCCTCCGGTGCCGTTCATATAGTAACCCACAATGGCCAAACGCGTTAGAAAAACTTACCTCTTTTTCCGGATTGCCTTGAGGCTCACGGCGCCCTTTCTTCTGTTGATCCTGGCTTTCACGGGTGTTCAACTGACGAACCAGCTTTCCTTTTTGAACAAGGTTTACGAAATCCAAAGCCGGATCTCCCTCCAGGGAATGACTGAGGTTTTGACTCAAACTCTGGAAGACCCCGCTTCTTTTGAGAAACCGTATCTTCTCAAAGCCAACTTGGAACGTGCCAAGGAAACCCATAATGTTTCTGAACTCCTCCTTCTCGATCCCCTCACCCGTGAAACCCTCTACTCTGAGAAAGACGAGGGGTTCACCTCCGAAGACCTGGTGGCCATGGAAAGAAGCCTCCTGAACAAAAAGGAGGGCAAACCGCCTCTCTTTTTAATCGACAAGGAAGCCCAGAAACTAAACGCCTTCGTCCCCATAACAAGTCCTGTTCGGGAGCGAGTTTACATCGCCAAATTGTCTTTCCCGCTGGGAAATCTCAAGCTGGCCCTCCAAAAATCCATGGGGACCCTCGTCACCATGTTTCTCTTGACCCTCCTGTCGGGATTCTTGATCGCAGCAGCTCTCTCCCAATCCATTGTGAAACCCATCCAGGCCCTCAACAGGGCCACCCAGGACATCTTAAAAGGAAAACTGGGGCAGAAGGTGGTCATCTACACCGGCGATGAAATTGAAGAACTCGCCGACACGTTCAATCAGATGAGCGTGGCCTTGAAAGAAATGAAAGAACGGGCCGAGGACGCCAATCCCCTGACTCAGCTTCCGGGCAACCACGGAATTTTCTACGAAACCCAGCGGCGGATCAACGAAAACCAAAAGTTTGTCTTCTTCCATGTGGACTTGGACCGGTTCAAGATCTTCAATGACCATTACGGACTTGGCCGTGGAGATGACGTCATCAAGAAAACCGCCAAGATTCTCCGGGAGGTCCTCCGCGAAAAGGGAAGCTCCAACGATTTTCTCGGTCACCAGGGCGGTGATGATTTCGTCATCATCACGACTCCGCATCGGGCCAAAGAGGTGGCGGAGGCCGTGATCTACAAATTTGACTCCCTCCTCCGGTCGCTCTACCGGCGGGATGATTACGAGCGGGGTTACATCCTCGAGCACGATCGCCGCTCGCCCGACAACCCCGAAGCCCTCGTGAAGTTTCCCTTGATGGCCATTTCTCTGGCGGGCGTTAGCAACACGCACAGGTCCTTCGGAGATTATTTCGATCTCCTGGCCCGCGCCGTCGAGGTGAAAAGGCAAGTCAAGAGCGTCCCCCAAAGCTGTTATCTGGTTCAGGAATAGCCCGTCCCCCTAAGCTGATTTTTTCCGGATCCAATTAAAGATCGTCCTGTTCCACCGGGAAGACTGCGTGTGTCCTTCCTTGGGATCGGAGAAGAGTTCGGCGTCGATGCCTTTTTCTTTCAAGATTTCCACATGCCGGCGAATTTCTTTGATAGGAAATTGGTCATCCTTCTCGCCGTGTACAAAAAGAACGGGAGGAAATCCGGAGCCCTCAACCCGGGAAGTCCAGCTCTCAGCCGTCGGAGAAGCAATCAAGATGACGCCCCGCCAATACGAAGGCCGATGGACGGCCAGCCACCGGGCCATCAAGGCCCCGGAGGAAGTGCCCATGAGGAATACACGCTTCCGGTCCACCGGATGACGGCGGGCCGCCTCTTCCACCCGTTGATAAAATTCCTCAAGGTCGGACGGTTCGTTTCGATAACCTTGGGTTTGGGTTGGGGCGAGAAGCATCACGCCCCGCCGGTCCGCCTCTTTTTTTAGAATCCGGATCTCATCCTCCCCCGTTTGTCCGCTTCCGTGCAGGACGAGAAGGAGGGGAAAAGGCCCCTTCTCGCGCGGAAAAGTCGTCAGGTGATAGGGAAGGTTTTTATCTTGAACCGTAAGGGGATTCGATGGTGGAAAGCCCGCACAACCTGCAACGAAAAGTAGAAATAAAAGGGAAGAGAGGTACTCTATTTTCTTTTTAAAGATTTTTTTGTTGCCTCAAGGAACTCTTTCGCCCGCTCAATCTGAACCCCAGCTTCTTCCGAGCTTATCTCATTGCCAAACTCGTAATCACCAATCTGCCGGATTTCAGAAGCACGAATCAAGTACTCGTGAAATTTTGAATCCAGCAAACGGGTTTTTACAAAATGCTGACCGAGGGCGGCAAAGTGAGGCAATTTTTTCTCAAGAAGCGCCTGGGCCCCCTCAATGCTTTGGCCGGCTTTGTTCAGAATCTCTTTAATTTCGCGTGGGTTCACGAATCAGAGAATGGTGACGCTTTCCCGCCGAAGATTCATCAGGAAGGGGGTTTGACGAATTCTCCAATCCTTTTCCCGAACGGGAACCAGGCTGATGACGCAATCGTGTCCTAAACTGATTTCTGCAACGAGGGGTGCGGTTCGATCGATTTCTTCTCCGGCCGTTGAGAATTCATCCAGGATCAATGCAACGTCAATATCCGATCCGGAAACAGCATCGCCCCGGGCTTGTGACCCGAAGAGCCGGAGAGCCCTTAAACGGGAGCCGTAAACCTTCGCCAATCCTTCTTGAAGTTCTCCCAAAACGATCTTTAAAAACTGTGACATTTCCTTCCCCTTACCCTCCCTGAAGTCTGTGGCTTCATCCTATCAATCCTCTGCTCGGTTGACAATCTCAAAACCGGCTCCGGTCATCGACCGAATATTTCCCTGAGGGATTTGGTTCGGCCCGTTTTGATGCCAGCTCTCGCTTCCTGGATGCTCTTAAGCACCCCGGGCATTGACAGCAGTTCTAACGTTTCCAAAAGGCCTTCGTAGTCTTCTTGGGAAATCAAAACGACGTCTCCAGCGGGCGAGCTGATTCGGACGGGGACGTGTCCCTTGACCGACTTTTTGACCAACATGAATAAATTCCGCCTTGCCTGAGTCGTAGTCAGCATCTTCATCTCAAGTCTTTGCCGAGTTAGGCGTGCTCAAAATCACTCGCGAGGAGGGCCAGCGTGGCGCCCATCAAAACGTAGACGGGTGCCGCAATCGCAAAATAATCCATCACCGGTTTGCCGGTCGCGTGAGCAAGAATCATGAGGGCAACGCTATAAAGGGAAAGACCCGCCATAAACTGAAAGCGGCTTTTCGTCCTGAAAAGTTTCCAACCCGCTTCCAGAACGTAGACCGCGAGAAACAGGAAGTAGAGGAAGGCCCCGGCCCCCTCTTCGGCCAGCGTCTGGAGATAGTGACAAAAGGCCTTGAAGCTCGCCATGGGAACATCGCTCACGCCGACGGTCGCATATAAATCCGAAACGCTTTCATACCCCCTCGTTCCCACACCCCATACCGGAAAGGTCCGGTAAATGGCGATCGAGCGTTCAATGCCCTCGCGGTTGACCCAAAAGCTCGTGACCGTTGATTCGCTCGTCTCCCCCTGAAGCGTCTGAAGCTCCTTCCAGGTCTTGTTCACGTTTCCGGCCCAGAGGAAGAAACCGACCACCAGGAGGAAAGCCAGCCCGGAGAAAGCAAACTGAATGCGGGAGGGAAACTTGAGGAGGGCCAGGAGAAGGAAGAAAGCAAAGGCTGCGCCGAAGCAGACAATGGTTGAGCGTGAGAAAAAAAGGATGACGGCCAAGCCCTCCGTCGCCACAAAAAGCCCTGGCAAGGCAAGCGATGTGAACGATTTCTTTTGCTGCAGGCGGTAAAGAAAAACTCCGAGCGCGGGAAAGAATCCCATGGCCACCACGTCCCCGATGTAATTGGAATTGGCGTAGCTCGCAATCAAGTACTTCCCCACCACCGGGTGGAAGTAAAAGAAGGGAGGGAAATAACTGATTCGGCCCGAGGGCCCGGCATAACCGACAAAACCCAGTCCCTTGATGAGCAAAGGTGGAATGGCCACTACGGCCAGGAAGAATCCACACCCTGCAAGCATCCAGAGCAGTCGCTGGGTCTCGTTCCGTCTCCGAAAAAGAAAAAAACTGATCAAAAAGAATCCAATGTAAAGAGACCAGGTAACGGGCGACGCTAGATAACGGTTAAGCGGAAGCATGAGGCTGTCTGCAGTTCCTTTCACGCCCATCTGCCAAGTGGCCCAGGCCATGCGGGTGACTTCAAAACCCAGAAAGAGAAGAAAGAGGACGACAGTCGGACTCTGGAGAAGCGGCGGAAAACCGGATTGAGAAAACGTAAGAAGGAGCCCGAGGGTGAGAAAGACAAGGTAGGCGATCCGCAGGACCGGCTGTTCGAGCGTGTCGGACCCCAATTTCAAGAAAAAAGAGGCGACAAAAAACAGGAAAGCAAACTGGAAAAGTTTCCCTGGGACCCGCTCAACCGAGCCCAAGCGTGCCGCACTTAGAGCCGTTACAGTCATAACTATGGGCAGTGAGAGGCCTCTGTGCCGTTACAGTCATAATTATGCGCAGTGCGAGGCCCGTTTGGACAGTCAGCGTCCGGCTCGCAGGCTGTGCACAGCTCTGTACTGCCACTCATCAACGTCCCATTGCAAAACACTTGGGTACAGGTTGGCACACTGTTGTACCGACAGCAGTATCCGGTGAAGGATGCAGCAGAGCCTGGAGAAAAATGTCCCACTGTGCAAAGGCGGGTGCAAGACGCGGGGCCATTGACGCAGCCGCCAACCGAGCAACGGGTAGTGTCTGGACTCGAGCTATAAGCAAATCCATATTGACAACCGGGACAGCTTTCGATGGGGTCGGAGCATTTATAGCACGTTTGCGATTGATGGTTCACCGTAATCGTTTCTGTTTCTTCACATTTGTTGGGACCGCAAGGTGAGGGTGTAAACCCAGGGGAGCAGCTGACGGGGCATTTAATAGTTTTTGTCTCATTCAATGTGAAGGATCCCGTACACGAAGCCGTAATCTGTCCTTCCCCGTTCGTGCCTGGTGCCCCCACGCACGTACCCGGACACTCTGTTCCTTTTGTTCCCTCCGGGTGGATTCCATCGCAATTGTAAACAATGCTGATGTTCCCACTGGCCGTCATAGTGCAACTGTAGGCATCATTAGCAGCCCACGCTTTTTTCTCGCCGAACCAATCTTCAAATTTTTCCTGGAAAATTTGGGCCCATTGATGGAGGGCAAGCGCCACTAAGATATCAAAGTTCGCCCCGTTTATTTGCAGTTGAGCGTTTCCCGGACATGTCAAACCCTGCGCGGTGCAGTTCTCCGTTACAGCGTTTTGACAAGCCAGACAAACTATTTCACCGGGATTATCACCCGCTTGTTGACCGGGCACTACGCCTCCCACACCGTAGGTGCGATTACTGCATGACTGTGTTACCCGTCTGCAATAGGGACCAGTCTCAGAGGATATATATTGTTTACAACCGCTGTCGTAACAGTTATCCCCGTCGGCTTTGCCCAAGCATTTATTTATTTCCTGTCGGTTGAGTGATTGACACGTTGGAGTCTGCTGCATTCCTTGGCACACTCCGTTCACCAAGTTCGTTCCCGGCGGACAGACTTGAATCGGCACGCAATTATTGGGTGGAACCCCTGCCGTTCCCGGCGGACACTGGATTGGAACGCAGTTTGGCCAAATCCCTATCGTTCCCGGTGGACAGGGGGGCACGCATAGAGCCGGCGGCGCGCATGCATGTAAAAGCGGACACCATGGCGTTGCCAGTGGACAAAGGGGGCATAGAGCCGGCAGCACGCATGCGCCGTTTAAAGTTGGACAGATTACCATTGGCAGTTGACAGCCCGGCGCGCAGCAAACGTGATCCCCCAGACAGGGAGGAAGAAATCCCAATCGACGCATCGGCGGACACAGGGCCAGGGCACTACAGGAATTGGGAGGCATCATACAGAATCCACCGCCAGGAGGCGGTGTTGGTGTTGGCGTCGGTGTCGGTGTTGGAGTAGGAGTTGGCGTCGGTGTCGGAGTTGGTGTTGGTGTCGGAGTAGGAGTTGGCGTCGGTGTTGGTGTTGGAGTAGGAGTTGGCGTTGGTGTTGGTGTTGGCGTCGGTGTTGGTGTTGGAGTAGGAGTTGGCGTCGGTGTTGGTGT